>Ga0222715_10003106_pt1 | contig 14954 bp, 27 predicted proteins | sample C33_9DmetaG_FD_165056 | JGI IMG/M metagenome (GOLD analysis project Ga0222715, IMG submission 165056) | Estuarine water microbial communities from San Francisco Bay, California, United States - C33_9D | ecosystem: Environmental > Aquatic > Marine > Unclassified | place: USA: California...
CATACTTCTGAATGTTTCCTTGTAGATAATACTCGTACCCATCACCAGTGGCGGCACGAATGGCGTCAATGCATTCAATACCCGCTTGATTGTAATGTGATGGACTATTAACAGGATCGTTTAATGTTATAGTAGTGCCACCTAAAGTGAGTGTGTCAATTGTATCTGCCATTCGTGTCTCCTTCCTAAAAGTTTACCTTTACTACGTTACCGTCACGTGAAGCCACTAACGGCTCTTGCTCTGTGCTATCTTCAAACTCCAACTCGTCTACTAAGTTAAATAGCTTTCGTCTTATATCTGCATCGTCTTCAATTAAAGGTATAGCAGCTATCAACATATCAGTCAACACTTTTATATGCGCAAAGTCTTGATCTTTCATAGTGTTGTCATCTGTGGTTAGCATACCTATTTGAATATCCCCTGTCCAATCTCCTTGTTCATCCACGTCAGGAGAGATGCGGATAATAAAATCATTTGGTGCAAAGTTTATTAATGAATTTAACATATTAACTCCTCTTTATTTTATCGTAAGGAAACTCCACCAAGTCAGGGTGTTTGTCTTTACCCTTTTCTTTCAACCATTCTTCTGGAACAACCCTATCTGCATACAAGAATTTATTTCTCTCACACCATGTAGCATATGTACTTTTAGCACCCTTACTTAACTTACGTTTACTGTTTTCAAACACGAACCGTATGTCTAAGTTTGGGTGCTGTTTCTTTACAGCTAAGTGTTTACGTCTATCATCTGAAACAAACCGTCCCTTTACTTCAATGATGATACCGTTCTGCAATATAAAGTCAGGAGTATAGGTGCGGTACATCAAGTCTTCCCATTCAATCTTAATGGCTTCATACTTAAACTTTACTTTCTTTTCGTTCAAGTAATCTTTGACTTTGATTTCTAATCCACTCCTATACCCATGCTTTAGTGCAGCCTTGAACTGCTTACCATTCATTAGAAAGTCCAACCGCCTCGCACTGTACGAATGCCAAGACTCTTTAGCTCTTCCATGATGCCTATGTCTGCAGCCTTACGTGCTTCCATAGCTGTACGTAAACCTGCATAACGTTTGTCATGTAGCTCACGCTTACGTTCCCTTAGCTCCTTTTCCATTGCAGAAATCTCTTCTTGCATTTCCTTTACTTCATCATCACCTAACATAACTTACTCCTCTATATATGCCACCGTCTTGGGGGCTTTTGCTTTCGACATACGTGCTGGTTCCTCTACCATAGTGGGCCAACAAGTGTGCCTATAGTCACAGAACCTACAGCCATCATTTAGTACTGTATTTCCTGTAGGCTTACCCCGAAAGAACTCGGGTACTGGACTGAAACAACGTTTAAACTCATTGTCATTTACAGTCTCTACTGTTGTCTTGATTTTATCAAGCTCTTCTTGCATGTCTAGGTTGTCGGCAGGTACATACTTGAACTCACCAGTACCTTTATTAACTACCCACCAGCCACCTGCTTTGTATCCAGATGCCTTGGCATACCCTGCAAGCTGTCCAACATAACCGAAGCTATCTCCTTTAGCAAGTGTGTCAAAGGTATCAAACTTGTTTACGTAAGACCAAGGCGATGCTGACTTCACATCATCAACAGCACCATCTATTACAAGATCATAACTACCAGAAATCCTAGTATCATTATCATCTTCCACTGAAAGGCTAACTTTATCAGTGTCTTTATAGTCCACGCCAGCACCCCGAAGAAGACCTTTAAAAACAGCCTCAACTATATCTCCTATCATCATGTTCATTACAAATGTTGTCGGCTTAGGTAGTGCTTTCTCTGGCATGTTCTTAGCAAACCAGAGTTGGCAAGTAGGACGCCCAATGTTGGACATCCTTAGTGTGAACTTGTCACGAGACTTACCACTACCAAACTGACGGAGAACTGCATCAGTAACTTCCGCACCAATTTCTTTAGCAACCTCAGCGTCAAAGGTTGTCTTTCCATTGGCAGCGTCAGTCATAAACTGATGCAGCTTTAACTCAGCTGGATGATGCATTAGACAAAATCCTCTGCATCAATGTCTACAAATGCTTCAACAGTATCTGTATCTGTATCATCATTCTTGTAGGCATTGTCATCCCAAGAACCCTTGATGTATTCATTGTAGTTCTGAATCCATGCAAGGAAGTTTGCGAATGTCTCTTGCTCTGGATCAGTGACATCAAGTGTCTCGTTTAGATCAAGTGCCAGAGTAGGCAAGTAGAACGAACTACCGTTAGGCAATTTCTGTTCTTCTGTTGCTGCCTTGATGTTGTGCTGCACTGGCAATCTCCGCATCTTACCTAGCTTGGTGAACAGAGTACCCGCAGTTTTAAATGCGTCACGGTTTTCAATCTCCCAGATAAATGATTGTTCGTCTAGGTCCACGGGATTACCTTGTGCATCTGTAACGTCATGCAGCTGTACTGTACCAAACATAACCCGAACACGTTTGATCTGACGTATCAGGTCTTGTGTCTTCTCAGGCAATGCCTTGAAGTCTTCAATCCACCCCGCTGGTTTACCACAGTTGAAGCCACCGTCATTGTCTTTAAGGTCACTGTTCAAATCGTTAGCCATCAATGTCTTGACGAAACGATTGGGTGAATTATCATTGCCCTTGATGAAACGCTTGTACATAAACCGCTGTACGAAGGGACGTATAGTTGCAGTAGATGCATAGTAGGTTGGCCCATCTGGGATTTCCAACTTGTATGTGCCGCCTGCCACGACTTCCATCTTTACCTTCTTGCCATTGATTGTATCCTCACCCATGATAGCTGAGTGATTGATACGTAAACGTGCAAGAGTACTCGACTGTGACTTCTGTTTGTTGTCAACAGACATACCCATTGCCTCTGCCATTGCAGAAAAATTACCTGTGTTAATTGTTGCGATCTGATTCATAAAAATCTCCTTTTGTTTTGCGAGTCTATAGTTATATCACGACACATCTTTTGTGTCAAGCCAATTAGGACCAATCTTTGCCTCTAATAATAGAGGTACGTTGAAGTCCAGTTTCCATTTCTTATTTACAATAGTAAGAAGCCTGTCATTGGCTGCATGTATGGTCTGTAGTACTTTGTCCTTTTCATTTGGATGCACATCAATCACGATAGAATCGTGTACAGTATTGACGATACATGATTGCATTTTATTTGCCCCTAATAACTTATCAATGTATATCAGAGATATGGGTACAATGTCAGCCGTAGCAAACGATTGCACGGGAAAGTTTTTAATCTGTGTGAAATATGACACAGTACCATTGGCACGGCGAGTCACATCAGGGAAAGAAAACTCACGACCAGATGGTGTCTTGATCTTACCTGTGGCTAGAGCCTCACGTGCAAGCTCCTTGTGCCACTTACCAATACCTGAGTACTTCTTAGTGAACTGCTCATAGTATGCAGCCTCTGCTGGTGTACGCCCAAACCCACTAGCCCCATACAAGGGCGCAAATGTGTGTGCCTTGGCATCCTGACGTGATATGCTTTGCCCTGCATCAGATATAACCTTTGCGGTATAACTGTGTACATCAAAGCCAGTAGTCACCTCGTCAATGGCAGTCTTGTCCTGAGATAGAAACGCAGCAACTCTAAATTCTAACTGAGCAAAGTCTGCTTCCATAATCTCCCCGCCATCCCAACGTGACTTGAACACACGCTTCACTGGAAACGTACCTCCACGTGGCATGTTCTGCATGTTGGGGTCTGCACCTGACAGGCGACCAGTAGCAGTACGGTGTTGAAGTAACCTGACGTGCAGCTTACCATCTTGTTTTACATGTGTTGTGATACCTTCCACAAAGCTTGATAGATATGTATCAACGGCAGACAAACGGCGAACTCGTTGTAAGAACAACACTGCGTCCTGCATATTACGTTGTCTAGCGATACCTTCAAGGTATTCAAGTTTATCTTTACTTGTTGCGAAACCGTTAGCTGAGGCCCATTTTGCTGTAGGTGCATTGAACTTTAACCCAGCCACATGCGAATTAATATTATTAAAAGTGTAACCCGTACTATCACAGCTAGTACATCTGTTAGTTCTGGTATATGGTGTTCCATCTTTTCTTACCTTTCTAATTTGTCCAGTGCCATTACACTTATGACACTGCTTTGCTTTCTGCTTATACAACTTCTCTGTATTCTGCCGTACAGTGCTACGGTAATCAGTGTCGGACATACGGAAGTCGTCAAACAAATCTGCCCACACCTTTTTGTCTTGTGGTTTCTTACTATAGATGACCCAAGACAATTGTTCTGGGCTGTTCAAGTTGATAGGACGATCCCCCATTAGGTCACGTACCTGTAGTTCTAGTTCACGTACTAGTTCGTCACGTTCCTGTTGGAACTCTATACGCACAGCCTCAAGTGCGTCCATGTCTACACTAAAGCCACGCTGGTATATCTTGGCAAGGTGTACAGCCAACTGATTAGTCAGTGTGATTGTTCCTGCCAGTGTACTGCATTCCTCGTATGATTTCCGCAAACAAAGATACAGTTGCTGCGTAGCATGTAAGTCATGGGACAGGTACTCCGATAACTCTGCATGTGGAATGTCACGCACAGAGTAACCTTGCTTGAAGTATTCCTTCAGTGTGTCCTGTTTCTGCGTGTCAAGATTGTACCGTTCAGCACAAGCCTCAAGGGACAGGGGTTCCTTCTGCCCACGTTGCAGCACATACTCACCCAGCATTGTGTCAAATATAGTACCTTCATAGGTGAAGCCAGACTCCCATAGCCACATAAGATCGTGCGCTGCGTTGTGCATAATTAGAAGGGCGGTTTCATCCAAGTTCTTCTGGACAATGTACCGCCCCTCTTCAGTAGGTTGATGCTCTGAGTGATCAAATGTTACACAATATTCGTTTCCAAGATCATCTAACATACCTACCATAACCAATGTATTCTCTGCTTCAAACGGATCAAGATGCATCTTGCCGTTGCGTTTCACCACAGTGTTTTCTACGTCTAGGGTAAGGTGTTTCATTTAAAATATGTCTCCTTCGCTCCAGTAATCCCAATCATCAAATACCATAACGTTATATCTTTCGTCAAGGTCTTTTTGGAATTGCTTATCGTTTTCATATATCTTCATAGCTTCCATTGCTTCTGTTAGTGTTAGTTTTAATCGTGCCATTTCCGAAACCAAAGCGGCGGCATCAACTTCATCTTTGTTCATGTTTATTTCTCCCCCATAAGCTGTTCATACTTAAAGAACAACTGTTCAAACTTCCACTCGTATAGTTGCTGCATACCCATCAGGGTGTTCATCATCTCGTCATGCGTAGGCTCACGCTCACCGTCACCTATCTGCTTGAACACTGTCTCAAGGTCATTACACACACGCCAACAGTCCAAGATCACTGGCTCTAATTCATACAGTTTAGTCATTGTCATCCTCCGTCAATGCGTCCCACGATACAGGGAATAGTTCAACCATCTTGTAGTCAATCTGTTGTGCAACTAACCGTGTCTCTGCCTGTGTGTCAGGCTTGCAACGCAGGTTACACATATCAGCGAAGGCATCTAGGCTACCACTCCAGTACCACTCAGTCATTGTGGACTGTGGCAGTACCATACGTGCTTGCTCTGGTGCTACACCATCTTCCAACAAACCTTTGTATAAACTTAAACAATTGTTATTGTATTCTGTTACAGCTTCGTCTGAAAAAGAAACAACCTCACCTTCACTGCCTTGCTTCTTATCGGCACTACGTCCACGCCACACTGAAGGCTCATGGAACTCAGGCTCACTATCCACATACCTACGGCTGATCTCATTCCAACGTAGGAACTTATGCTTGACTAACTGTCGTGCTACAAATATCGGAGCCTTGACGTGGAAGCTGGCAAAGCAGTGACCAAACGGACTGATGTGCTTGTGCTTGGCTAGATAGCGGATCAGCTTGGTATCCTTATCCTTAAGGTAAGGTGGACCCCACATGTTAGGCTCCATCTCGCTTGTCTTTCCAAACGATACACGTGCTGCATTGGCTACGGTTAGATCGTTACCCATGTGGGCAATGTAGGTTGCTTTAATCATGTGTTATCTCCTCATGGTTTTGTAGGTATGCTACTGCCTTTTTTATTCGGTTAATGTCATCTTTGAAAGCACCAAGTCCTGTGTTGCAATGATGACACAACCAACCTCTATATGTTTCTGTGTCATGGCAGTGATCTAGTACCCAATTCTGTAATCTCTTCTGTCCCTTCTTGCCTATCTGATCAATGCTGCGATCACATATAGGACAAGTATATGTATCATCAGGATAAGGATGCACCTTCTTTAGGTAACTAACCAAACTAGATTGTTCTCTGGCACAGGTTCGACACTTTCTTTTTATCTCACCTGATGCCATGTGCTGAAAGTTTTCAACTGGTTGCACAACACCACAGTTGTTGCACTCTAGCCCATCCTCATAGTGCTGCACAGCCAGTTCAAATAATTCTAGTTGGTTCAAACTACATACCTCGCAGTCTTGTACTCCAAGTCACAGTGAACAACACCATGCCAACCAGATAGTTTGTTCTTCACAACATTCAAGTGACGTTGTGTATCCTCTTCATCTTGACCATCAACCACAGGGTTCTTGGCAATCAATACCATAAGGTCAGCCTCTGCTGCCTTACCAGTACGTGATCCTTCCATCATGCTCTGATTCAGCAGTACCTTACCCTCTGCATCAGCAGATAGCTGGGACATGTAGAAGATAGCACAGTTGTGTGACTTGGCAATCTGTCGGGCATAGATAGCATTAGCTTTCAGTGCCTCGTCAGGTCTAGCAAAGCCACCAGTCCTAGCGAACTTGTCACCCATGTCAAGTATTACAATGTCAGGCTTGTATGACTTACACACTGACTCCACCCATGACATGTCACGATCACTGGCATCCTTGATCTTGATGTTGTCAGCAATCACAGAGTACAGGTCACGAGCACGGGCTGGATTGTCCTTCACCTCTTGCATTGTCATACCTGTAGCAGCAGTAAGATACCTCGCACCAACACGGTGTGATGCTTCCTCATTGCACAGGATAACACACTTGGCACCCTGATGTGCAAAGCCACCCGGCGATGCTATCAGAGAGGCGTGGAACGATGTCTTGCCTGTGTTGGGACGTGCACCCACTTCAATCAAGTGTCCTGCATTAACGCCCTCTACCTTGCGTGTCAGGGTAGGTACGTTGAACGTCCACTGTGACTCCAAATCATTCTTGGCAAGCAACGTTTCAATATCAATGTCATCCCATTCAATACGTAGGTCAGGTGTGAAGTCATCTGAATAACGTTCAAGTATGTCACGCAGTGGTTCAAGGCTACCCTTGCTACCATTCACGTAATCAAATCCAAGGTTGGCAATGTCCTCACCAACTACCTGTTGGAATAGTTTAGACAACACCTCTTGTGCTATGTCGCTGCCCATAGGGGCTTCCTTCTTGACCTGATTAAACAGTGAACTGTATGCAGTCTTCTGTGCGGTGGTCAGTGTAGGATTGTTCGACATGAACAGTGCCTCTATCTCGTCTGGTGTTACGGTACGCTCGTAACGATCCATTGCTTTATCAATGGCCTGTTTTATTTTACGTACATCTTTACTGAATAGCCGATCAGGACACTTGGCTCCACGATGATCGTCGTAGAACTCCTTGTCCATTAGACTACGTACAAGTGATAATTCCATTATGTTTCTCCTAGTGTTAGTAAGTTTTCAATGTCGGTAGGGTTACGATACTTCAAGTCATCTATCAAACGTAATACTTTTACGTTGTCTACATAACCTCTTAATTCTTTTGCGAACTGCAATGTCTTGGGTAATGCGTCAGGGTCTAGTGCAATTATAACCGTTGTGAATCGTGATAAGTACTGCTTATGTGCCTCAGAGAGTGAGGTGCCCAACACTGCTACCCCAACATACACCTCACTCCCCAAGCATCCAGAATCATTTGTCGCACCCACAATGGCTGCACTCACACAATCCTCAACGACTACACCAGTTCTACCATACCCCGATACGTAGGGCAAGGGGCTTTTACCATATCTTTTCCATTTAGGTAACTTTTTTCCTAGTGCTCTGCCTGTAGCATCCACCATGATATTGTTGTGTACCACAGGAAATACCACACGGTGCTCACGAACATCATACATCAATCCCAAGACACGTGCTTGAATATTCCACTCGTTACAGTACTCATGTATTGCTACATTATCCTTCACGAAATACTCAGGCCGCTGAAACTTTACTGCCTCTGTTTCATCAGCCACAACTCCCAGAGACTTACGTATGTCGTCACTTGTTAGGTGTACTCTTGTGCCACCACCGACACTACACCCTGCCTTGTAACAGTTCCACATAAGCTGACCCATATTATTGGTAGCTGTAAATGTTTTAATGCCTTTACATACAGGACAGTTAGTACGTTTAGTTTCACCACTAACTAAGTTCATATCACTTATATGTTCTATCATACTTATCATATTAATTACTTTCTGTGTTGTTCGTTTCACTCAAGCATACAGGCATGTCTCTTTGTGTCAAGGCATTATTTGCACTTTCGTAAGTATGCTTCATGTATGGTTTCACAGATGCAACATGTGTGTGTCCTGTAACTGCCATAATCTGTGGCAATGGGACGCCCTTGTCTACCATTTGTGTTACACCAGTACGGCGTATGTCCATCAGACGTAACTCCTCATCTAACTTTGCTAACCGCATGATCTTGCGTCCAACCTTGGACAGTCTTTCCATAGCGTATGGTTTGAACCTTCCGTCACGTGGCTGTGGATGTGGTACTACCCACTCTTGAAAACCAAAGTCCTCTTTGTGTTCCAGCAGCATACTATTTAGATTGTCACTGATAGGCAAGAACACCTCTGACCTACGCTTGCTTTGCTCCAACACAAGCTGTTGCTTCTTTAGGTCAAGGTTATCCCAACGTAACATACGCATGTCACCTAGTCGCTGACACCACTCGTATGCCATGTGTACAATCAAGCCAATATTACGGTACTGAAAATCGCTATAGGCTACGTCAAGAAATTTGTTCACCTCACCATGCGACCATATAACTTTACGTTGTCTCTGTTGCTTACGTTTAATCTTGGCGAAGGGATTTTGTTCTGCGTGTTCCATTTGGATAGCGTAGTTGTATACCCTGCTTGCACATGTTGCTGCATGATTAGCAAAGCTTACACCACGCTCCACCCATTGCTCATATACTCGCTTCGCAAGCTTAGGTGTTACCTCTTTGTACTTTCGGTGGCCCATTGTCTGATGTACGATGGTTAAGAAATACCTATAGTCTACCTTAGTAGTATCACGTAACATCCTGAAATCATTAGATAGATAGTAGAAGTTGATAAGGTCTGTGACCTTGCTGCTCTCCTTCAAGCTAACAACCTTAGACTGTACATCACGGTATGCGTCTATGTCTTTGTTATAGTCACGTGCAATCTGCCTAACCGTCTTGGGATCGTTACCTAATTCTTCACGGCATACTACTCCTGCATTCACAAGTTTTTGTGGTGGATTAAAGCGATAAGAGATGTCACCCGAAGGTGACACTCTCTGTTGTACGTATCGTGGTAGCGTTCTCATGTGTTATGCGGCCTCCAATTCAAGGAACTTTTTATCTGATACCCACTTAGATACCTCTTGCTCACGTGACCACATGCTGATTGCTTGTGTGTCATTGCCAGTGTTACGTAGGTTGAACCCATTGCGTTCATCAGCATATGATGCATAGTTCGTAAACGCAGAGTACAATGCCCACTTGTTGTGACCACGTGTCGCAGCCTCTTGCAGGTACAGCATGTACATCTTCTCTGCCTTACGTTCAGACGCAATCATTTCATCTAGCAGCATTCTAATGTCTACGTACTTAGTAGAAGTCTGCGCCCAGACCTGCATCTTGCTGGCCTCTGTGTAGAAATCAGTACGAGCACGAGCCAATTCATATATAAAACTTTCCATAGAAAAGTTGGCGGTGTTCTTCTTACGAATCTTGTCATACTCTCCACGTATCTGACCATTGGTACAGAAGAAATCAATAGCACCAAAGAACACTTGGTTGCTGCATGACCCATCAATACCATGCAGTGATATGATACGATTGCCAATGCTAGTCTGGTGCTTGTCAGTTGTGATCTCTACCTGCATGTCCGGCAGTTGGATGTCCAGCATAGACCATGCACCATTACGTGCAGTCTGCCAGTTGTACTTGGCATTAGTTAGGTCAGAGGCATCTAGCTCCTCTGTCACAGTGTCCATGACACCACGGTAAAAGTCACCGTGGGATGCACACTTGAATGACTTGCCGACAATACCAAGGTATTCGCCAGTGTCCTTGTTTATTACGTACTTTTTGTCGTTAACTTTGGTAGGTTCAAACTCTACGTCAAAGTCTAGGTAGGTAGGAATGTCAAACGGCATGTAAAATCTCCTTATCAGTTGTTTGTGGGGCAACTGTGCCATAGTTGTATGACTATGTATACCCCGTCATGTTATTTATAGAATATGTGTGATCCATATGTCACAGTCTTTGTGTAGTGCTTACTCCAATAGGGACGTACATAGTTTGCATGGTAGTAGACCGCCCCATCAGTAGAATCTTTATAGTAACCATACGCCACGTTGTGTGCTACAATCTGAGCGGATAGCCATGCTGTCTTCTCTCTTGGTATATCTGACTTACCGTCACAGTACCAACTGAACTGACATCTGCCTATGCCTTTGTGTAAACCCTGCTTGACCACTTTACATGCATCATCAGGGAACCTTGGACTAGCCACACGATTGAGCACGACATGTGCCACAGCATACTGACCCTCTATAGGTTCACTGCGTGCCTCATAGTATACGTTAAGTGCAAGGCACATAAGTATTTCGGCTATCATTCTTGTATCTCCACCTCTAAACAAGCCACTGTCTCTGACCTGTGCGTGGTCATCTTTGTAGCTTTAGCCAATTCAATCTGACATTCTTCTAGCGTAGGGTACGTACCCAATTGATAGTATTCTAACCCCTGTGTGCTAAACACTTGCATCCACATTAATACATAAGCCATCATGCATACTCCCTTTCAAATTCAAACCATGTAGGTACAGAACGGTACTTCCATGTCATGTTAAACCTATGTTGCTTCGTCATGTAGAACTTACGGTAGCTATCAACAGGCCAATCGTCACCTGTCTTGAGGTCAGTGTGTTCACTGAAACACTCAGGGTGTGGTGTCATGTCACCCTCTGGCACAAACTGTGCACCCTCACGTAGGGCATCCAAGTGACGATCTGATGCGTGTTGCTTACCGTATCGGTATGTATACTCTACGCTCATGTGGTTCCACAATCGGAATGCATACATGTAGTTGGTACGTGTTTGCCCTGCCCACAGTGTGCATGGGTGCTTGGCATGAGCAATGCGATACAAGTTGTGCTCGTCTGCATACTCTGGGTTAGCTTGTCTCACCACAGTACATAGCATCTGCGCTTCTTCTAAAGGCATCTTGACCACGTGCTTGTCGCACATAGACTGTGCAATTGCCTGTGGTGTGTTGGCTATAATAAAACGGTTCATGGTTTCTCCTTTGGTTTGGGTATTTTATGACCCGACCAATCATCACATGGATCATCAGTCGGGTCAGGTTTGTCATTGAATAACGTCAGGTGCTTCGTGTATATAGTCATACTTTGAATACTCTTCTAGTTCATACTCCGCACACTCTACAAATTCAAAATGTGTTGCATCGGGGTGCTCATGTTGAGCTAGACGCATGGCAAACTCTGTGGCAGAGTGCCAGTCATTGACTGATGGGTAGGTGTCGTCCAGTTTGATAACACTGGAGACCCCATCAATCTCGACTACTATTTCATAGCTCATAACTTGCATGATTACTCTGTCTCCTCTTTTACATAGTACCAAGCGGTAGGATCATCAGGTAGTACGCATGGTTTCCAGTGGTTAGGGTTGCCATCCTCATTCACAGTCGGACGGAAGTCAAACATATGTTTCAACGCATATGCCTTGTCTCGCAGGTCACTGAGTTGTGACAGTCGCACATCCATACATTCCATTGTATCATCTACCATGCTGTCCATACAGTTGTAGACCTCAAGTAATTTGCGTACCTCGTCAAGTGTTAGTTCTGTTTTTACTGTCCTTACAAGTTTTGTCATTGTTGTATCTCCTTTGTTGGTTGCTTCGTCCATTGCTGATACGTATTCTCTCACTGCTGTATCAATTACTTCTTGTGTACTCATATTACTTTTCCTTTGCATACATCATTGCTATACGTTTGTTTGTGGATATGATGACAACCTTACCGTCATCATCATATACAATCCATTGTCTTTTACGCTGCATTAATCTCACTGAGTTTTGCCTCTAGTTTTTTCAATTGAACACGGAGTTTGCGTTGTTCTTGCATCAATCGTGTCTTGCCTGTGTGCTTAGTCTTGATTATACCAAGCTTTTTTAGTATTTGTGTGCGGTAAATCACACGGTTGGGTAATTCATTAATCGCCTGTGATATTTCTGCAATGGTCATATCATCCCAGCATTCGGTGATTACTTCATCAATCGGCACATAGTTGTACGTCAAAGCTTTTGCTTTATTCATGTGGAACGTGTGCTCTTTGTACAGTTCTGGGTGTGCTGCTTTTACTTTCGGGGTGTAATCATTTGAATTAGTCATGGGGTACTCTCCTTATATTAAGATGCAATTTTGCGGTTAAGTGATTTATTCTTACGTGCAATCTTGCGATCACGTTTCCAATCATCACGCTTTGGTTTCTGTCCAACATTGGACACTTTGGTGAACTTAATAAAGTTTTGCATTTCGCATTTCATTTTGTTGTTCCTTCTTACTAGGTTTACGTTTGTTGCCCTTCTTAGGCGGTATTACCTGTGGGGCTTTGCGTTCTTGCAGCATAGCCTTAGCCACAGGATTTACAATCCCCACAGATAATTTTTTTATCATGTTACACCTCCGATTTTAGTTCTAGTTTTAGATCAAGACTGTGCCAACCTATCGGCATACATACATGAGCATAGCCAGTTGTCAACTCTAATAATATATCGCCTACCGACATGCTTGGATGTTTTCTTATGTCAGTAGTAACAATAGTTTCATCACCGTATCTGTTACCCTCGTCAAAGATTGCTTCAAAGGGGGTGCGTTTTCTTTGCTTTGTATCATGCATGATCATTGTAGGTTCATACATGTTGTGGAACAAACCATCTGACACGGCATCCTCTACGTTGTCTCGTGTTGGCATACCCAATGCAAAATATGCTTTGGCATATACTGAGTTAGGCATATTGTTAATGCGATCACTGTCTACGTTTGAACGTTGGTAAATCATATATACTGACATAGTTATATTCCCTCTGACACTACACGGAATGTATAGCCTAGTTGTTTAATTAGTTTAATATTGTCGCCTGTCAAGGTGGTTGCACCTGCAATCCTTGCGAGAGTTTTGGATGTGTTGCACATAGGATACACTCTGCATGTGCCATAGTTGTGAACCTGAGACACAACCAATTCTTTTTTGTTATTCATATCATAATCCATTATCATACTCCTTCTGACATTGCTACGGCATCCGCCTTGCGTTTGCTACTACCATGTGCCGGGAAACCAATGATTGCATCACGTGGTTTTGCACATAGTTGACAGGTTGAACACGACACATCATCACGGATTGTGGCGGGACATACAACTATCTTACGTCCCTTCGGGGTCATGGTATTAGTTGTTTGATCAGCTGGCAACACAGTTGCGACAGGGCCAATGTCCATGTCATACAAGGCGTCAGCATGTTTGGCATTGTTGGCAGATAGGTTGACCACAAAGCCTTTGTCATTCATGCGCTTGACCACCTTTGCATTGTGCTTGTCAGTCAATACAGGATAATGAGTGTAAGTGAAACCACGTTTGCCAACGTTAGCATCTGCAAGCTGGGCATTGGCCTTGGCATCTAAACGTTTGCCATCACCAGCCAAATCACCAGCTTGATTGTGCCGCCACAGTTGACCATCTTTGAACGACGATACATTGCGAATGAATGTATCCCATGCATCACCACGTTCACCACGTGTGACCTTTGCCCAATGCATAGCCAATGGGCCACCGTTTGCATAGCAACCACCCTCGTTTGCATTGTTGAAAGGGCAAGCATCAGGGCAAGTGTCAGCACTGGTAGTTGTGACAGGTATTTTGCCAACCTTGCGATTGTTTGATTTGAATGTTGTGTGTACTGTGTAAGTCATTATCTTACTCCGTAAAAGTGTCCAACATTGGACGGTTTCAATTAGGCAAACACCGAATCCCATTCGTCAGGTGTGATACCTGTCATTAAGAACTCACGTTCTTCGGCTGACAGTTGTGGCATAGCGTTCTGAACAAGCTCACCGTCAACCCATGAAAAAAGCTGTTCTTTAGTAATGTCTAAATACATTACACTGGTTTTACCAGTAAGACGAGAAGTACGAGTGATCTTCATTGTATAAACTCCGTTTAAAGTGTCCAACATTGGACGGTTTCAGTATCAGTGTTAATATCTATACATGTTATATAACACTTTCACTAAAGTATCAAGTGTTTATATAACTGTAAGATAATTAGTAATCCGGGCCGAACCAGATATTTATAATAATCAGCATCGTAAATGGTACAAATACTACCAGAGCCACAGGATCAATCCATGAACCTGCTACTGCAATTGCAATGGCTGTGACCATGATGGACATGAGAACCCATGCTGATACCATGAGGATGTTGAATAGAACGTTTTTCATTTGTAAGCCTCTCGCTTAATGTTGATCCACCAATATTGCCCCGAAGGGCAACATAAGTAAGCCAACACTTAGGCTTGTTTGATTTGCTTTGCAAGCTGAAAGTTTAAATCTTCAATAATTGTTTCCAATGATAGGCCATTCAACT
>Ga0222715_10003107_pt1 | contig 14953 bp, 13 predicted proteins | sample C33_9DmetaG_FD_165056 | JGI IMG/M metagenome (GOLD analysis project Ga0222715, IMG submission 165056) | Estuarine water microbial communities from San Francisco Bay, California, United States - C33_9D | ecosystem: Environmental > Aquatic > Marine > Unclassified | place: USA: California...
TTACCATTAATAGTATGTTGATTAGGTATTATATTTTCTATTTTTATAATTCCTTGGTCACATTGTATTTTAGTTCCTTTTTGAAAGCAAATTGGAGCTAATCTTGGTGCAATCAAATTTGATGCTATAGATGGATTTTTTGAGTTAATATATGCCCCAATTTGAACTATTCTTAGACCATCCCCACATTCATATAAATGAATTGCATCATCTTGTAATGTTCCACTTACATTATCATCTAAATTACTAACTACTATCTGGTTATTATTAGAAACGCTCAACCAACCACCAGAATCTTTGGCTATACTGGTTAATTGAACGGTTTCAATCCCTCCACTTAAATCTAATAATGTAAACTTATTATTCTTACTAACATTAGTTATATTATCAAACAATGAAACAAATATAGAATCATTATTTATTACAGTACTACTGCTTCCTGGAATTAATTGAATATAATTCACAAGTGTTCCTGAAATATCTGGTTGCTTTACATATCCATTAGGATTTCCAAAATTATTTATCATATACTCAAAGTTACTATCTAATTGTGCTACATACCAACTTCTATGGATGGCACCCTCAACATTATGATCTCCACTAACATATATACTACCGTCATTAGTTAACCAATTATCTATACATCTTTTACCTACCATATCAGGCAAACCTGTATTTGATATATCCTTAGTTAAAGTTATTGCGCCATAATTAGTATCCGATGAATTTACATTTACTTTATACGCATATGGAGTATATTTATTATTTTTATATACATTAGCAAAAAATATAATAGGATCTGTTCCACTTTGACTATAACTTGTTAAATTACTTATTATTAAACCTGATAAATCAAAACCGGATTCTGGTTCTTTATAATTGTAAGGAATTAATGATTCTGATGTTCCATTAGGGAAGCCCCAACTTGTATTGAATGAAGCATCATAAGTTATTGATTGTAATAAAATAGAACTATTAGATGGATCAGGATTATTTGTCCATATCCCTCCTACAATAATATTATTATTTTTTATATATATACTTGTATATCTTGATGCAATAGTTCCATTAGAAGTGTCCATAACAAAATATCCACTTATACCTTCAATTCCTCCTGTAAATGTTTGATTTACATTTCCATAAAAATCAAAAGAAAATATTATTCCTCTATCAATACTTAAATCACTATCGTTTACATATCCACATGCATATATATTTGAAGAACCAATAGCCATATCAGTTAAAGTATAATTATTAAATTTAGTATAAGATAAATCAGTAGTTAAATACCCCAACGATACATCTACCGTGGAAGTAGAACCACTATATTGATATTGTTGAATATTAGTAGAATTATTTCCAAATATTATATCTTCAACAACACAATTAGCATATTTAACAAAAACAAATGAATTAAAACTATCATTAATACCTCCATAAAAACTATAATCAGGACTTAACCCATTATTTAATGAATTATTGATTTGTGTGAAATGCTTTATTTCATACCCAGAAATATCTAAAACATTAAAAGACATTTATAATATAATTAAATATTATTTTAAAATAGTTAGTAAAATAATATTTTTAATCGAATATTTTATTTTTTTTCCAAACTTCGAACTTTACTTTCTTAGGTTCATTTATTTTTTTTACATTTTTATTATAATTATTAATATTTCCTATATTTTTTAAACACAGATCTTTTATTTTTTTATTATTATAGTTTGAATTTAATACTGCTATTAAATTATTGGGGTGTAAACTTTCTACAGGTATATTATTAGCAATAATTATTTCATGCTTATCCATTAAAATATTATATAAAACTTCCTTCTTATTTTTAATCCTTATAATATTTGTAAACTTATCTACAAATTCTTTTGCTTCAATTAACTTATTCTTAAAATATAACTTATGTTCAGGTGAACATATTAAATCTTCGGATGGCCTATTAGGTGCAAAACAATCTTTCTTGAATTTAATTAAAGTATCTTCCGTATGTATTGTGTTTGTTACAAAATTTATTGACTTACCATTAATAGTATGTTGATTAGGTATTATATTTTCTATTTTTATAATTCCTTGGTCACATTGTATTTTAGTTCCTTTTTGAAAGCAAATTGGAGCTAATCTTGGTGCAAGTAAATTTGATGATATCGCTGGATATGTAGAATTTATATATGCTCCCATTTCTACTAAGTTTAATCCGGAGGCACATTCATATAAATGCATATCTAGATTTTCTTTCGTTCCAGATAAATTATCTGCCAAGGTACTATCTATAAATTGCGAGTTATTTACTGTATTCAAATAATCAGAATATGATGCAAGCTTTTCCATAGTCTCTTTTTCAAAAGTTCCACTAACATCTAATAATGTAAATAAATTAACACTCACATCCTCCCAATGACGATGATTATTGCGTTGGGAAATATTGCCTAGGGAAAAGAACATTGTATCTTGATTAATATCTGTAGAACTACTTCCTGGTATTAATTGGATATAATTTATTATTGATCCACAAATATCTGGTTGGTTAACATATCCATTATTTCCTCCAAAATTTTCCTGCATAAAATTAAAACTACCATCTAATTGTGCTACATACCAGCTTCTAAGACCGCTATTAGGAGTATAGTCTCCACCAACATAAACACTCCCATCATTCATTAACCAATTATCTACACATTTTCTTACAAATAAGTTAGACAAACCTGTGTTGGAAACATCATTACTATATAATATTTCACCATTAGAAGAATCTACTGTATATCCGGTTGTGGTAAAATTTGCTGAACTATCAGCATTAGCAAAGAATATAACTGGATCGGATGATTTATTACTATAACTTGTTAAATTACTTAACGGTAATCCTGATACATCTGCTCCAATTGAAGATATTTTATAATTATAAGGAATATCTACTATAGAAGAACTTCCATTTGGGAACCCCCAACCAGAATTAATTGTAGCATCATAATTAATTGATGTTAATAGAATAGTTGTATTAGATGCGTCTGGATTATTAAACCATTCGCCTCCTGCAATTATATTATTTTCTTTTAAATATAAATTTTTTAGTCTTGATCCTACTTTATTTGAAGAATTATCTATAAAATAATAACCACTAACTCCTAAAACACCACTCTTAGTAAACGATTCATTTACATTTCCACTTAAGTCAAAAGAGTAAATAAATCCTATTTCTAAATTAGTTGTATTATCGCGTGCAAATCCGCAAGCATAAACATTACTAGTATCTACAGCCATATCAGTTAAATGGTAATTCCTATACCTAGTATAAGATAAATCAGTTATTAAATATCCTAAAGAAATATCTAATATTGTTCCGGAACCAGTAGAATCATATTGGGTAATGGTAGTAGAATTATTTCCAAAACTTATATCTTCAACTGTGCAATTTGAATATTTAACGAAAATCAATTTGTCTCTGAGTAAATTAACTCCACCATAAAAACTAAAGTCAGGGTTTAATCCATTAGTTAATGAATTATTAATTTGTGTAAAATGATTTAATTTAAATCCAGAAATATCTAAAACATTAAAAGACATATTTATAAAATACAATAATATTAAAAAATTGATTTTTTAAAATTAAATAAAAATTAAAGTATAATAAATCAAAATGAGCTACCAATTAGTTATTGTTGAATCTCCTGCTAAATGTCAAAAAATCGAATCTTATTTAGGTTCTGGATTTAAATGTATTGCTAGTTATGGACATATTCAAGAATTACCTGGAATTAAAAATATTGAAATGGATAATAATTTCCATCCTAATTTTCAACCTCTTCAATCTAAATCTCAACAAATTGCTAAAATACGCACAATGATAAACAAAGCATCTGAAGTATTAATTGCTACGGATGATGATAGGGAGGGTGAAGGAATTGGATGGCATTTATGTCAGGTATTTAGTTTACCACTCACAACAAAACGAATTATTTTCCATGAAATTACCAAAAATGCAATTCAAAGAGCTGTTGCTAATCCTGGAAGATTAAATTTAGATTTGATTCATGCTCAACAAGCTAGACAAATTTTAGATGTATTAGTAGGATATAAAATAAGTCCAATTTTATGGCAGCATATTTCTAGAAATTCCAAGACCGGATTATCTGCTGGTAGGTGTCAAACTCCAGCATTACGAATTGTGTATGATAATCAAAAAGAAATTGATGCGTCACCTGGTAAAAAAGTCTATAATACTACTGGTTATTTTACGCAACTAAATTTACCATTTGTATTGAATCATAATTTTGAAATTATTACCTTTAATAGTGGAGCAAATACTATGGAGGATTTTTTAGAAAAATCAGTAGAATTTGATCATATTTATTCATGTAGTAAACCAAAATCCACAACTAAAAATCCTCCAACCCCATTTACTACTAGTTCATTGCAACAAAAAGCGTCTAGTGAATTAAATATCTCTCCAAAAGAAACTATGTCTATTTGTCAAACTCTTTATGAAGCTGGTTTAATTACTTATATGAGAACAGATAGCACAACTTTTAGTGTTGAATTTATTCAAAAGGCAAGTGATTTTATTAAAGATAAATATGGTGAGCCTTATTTGAATGAAAATGTAAATAGTTTAAGTGAGAGAAAAGCTGAAAAGCCAAAAAAAGGGAAGAAATCCAAAAAAGAAGAAGAAAATAATGCACAAGAAGCACATGAAGCAATAAGACCTACAGATGTTACTTTGGAAAAAATTGCAGACTCTTATAGTCCAAAAGAGAGAAAAATGTATAATTTAATTTGGTCTGTCACAGTTGAAAGTTGTATGAGTCCTGCAAAATATTTGTCTATTGGTGCAAAGATTACAGCACCTATGGAAAAGGAATATAAACATAATGAAGAATTAGCAGAATTTCCCGGATGGAAAATAGTAAGAGGTTATGATAAAGAAAATCCAAATTACACCTTCCTTCTAACCATAAAAAATAATTCCAAGGTAAATTATAATAAAATCACTGCCAAAGTGAGTATTAAAGATTTAAAATCACATTATACGGAAGCTAAATTAGTTCAATTACTTGAAGAAAAGGGAATTGGTAGACCATCTACCTTTTCAAGTTTGATTGATAAAATTCAAGAACGAGGATATGTAAAAAAAGATAATATAACAGGAAAGAAAATTAAATGTGTTGATTATGAATTAGAAAAAGATGAATTACAAGAGATTGAGGATGAGAGAGAATTTGGAAATGAAAAAAATAAATTAGTTATTCAACCCCTTGGTGTGCTTGTTTTAGAATTCTTGATTCAACATTTTGATAAGTTATTTGACTATGAATATACCAAAAATATGGAGACTAATTTAGATAGTATAGCTAAAGGTGATAAAGTATGGCATCATTTATGTAAAGAATGCTCGGATGATATAGATGAGTGTTCCAAGGATTTGAAAACAGTTGATAAAAAAACAATTCAAATTGATGAGAAGCATGTATTTATGATAGGAAAATATGGACCAGTTATTAAGAAACAAGAGGGTGAAAAGGCTATTTTTATAAATTGTAGAAAGGATTTGGATATGGATAAATTAGAAAAAGGAGAATATGTGTTAGAAGATTTAATAGAAAAGCAAAGTTCAAATAAAATTATTGGAAAATATAAAAAAGATAATGTCATACTAAAAAAAGGTAAATTTGGAAATTATATTGAATGGGGAACAAATAAGAAATCGTTGAATGGAATTCAAAAAGAAGTAGATGAAATTACGATGGAAGATCTAATACCGATTATTGAAAATAAAGTGACCTTAAATACTTCAATGGTCAGAGAAATTAATCAAGATATTAGTATAAGAAATGGAAAATATGGTCATTATATTTATTATAAAACAAAAAAAATGACCAAACCTAAATTTATTAAATTGGCTGGATTTAAAGGTGAGTATAATACATGTGCAAAAGAGGAAATAGAACAATATGTTTCTAAGAATTAAACTGGGTGAATTAAATTAAAACATTGAATTATATTACAATCTTCACATATACCTACTACACCATAAGGTTTAAGGAATATTAAATTATGATTATATCTTACACAATCATTTTTTTTCCATTTTTGATGATAAATAAAATGAAAATTTGTAGGAATTCTTTGATGACATCTTTTAAAACCTTCAATTGATTCATCTGTAATAGAGGGTAATTCACTATTAGATTGATTATCTATAGGCCATTGAGGGAATCTTCTTCTTAAGGTAGAAGGTAGTCGCTGTGATCTACAATCTGGGCATTTACCATTCCAGTTATTAATGCAATTAGGATGATACAGATGTGTACATTGAAAGATTTTAATGCACTCATTTTCATCCAAATTTTCTAAACAAATCGAGCATGATTTCATATTATTTGGGTTTTCCAAATAATTACAGTGTTGATAAACACCTGGTAATGAAGTATTTTTTTCCATTTAATTGAATGGGATTTAATTAATTAAATTCAATTTTATTTGTAATTAAAGACTATATTCTGCAGGAACTCTTACAACATAATCTCGTGCTATTTCATCTTTAAGTTGGTTAAAAGCAATATTAAAATTAAAATAATACTAATTTTAAAAGAGTGTTTTGAATTTTTTACAAATAGTCATTCCATGTCGCACTGGAAAATCTTCACTATGTTTAGATTGATCTGTTGAAATACTAAAAATATCATAACCTAATTGTTTAAATATATTAACCATAATTCGTTCGACTGGTTGGTGGGCATATCCGTTTTCTTTTTCAATATAACGACCACCGTGGTTATAAGGTGGGTAATGTAGGTTTGTATCGTGTAAAGCTAAAATTGTATTATCATTTATAATATTATTATTTACAAATTTTTGATAAATATTCATTTGTATCATATCGTGACAATCAAAAAAAATTAAATCTAAAGGTTTATTATCTAACTCATTTATTGTTAAATCTAAAGCATTCTTAATTATAACTTTATGGTTTTCACCAAGAACAGGAACTGGGTTTAAATCACAAGTATACAAAATTCCGTTTTTACTAAAAGATAATGCTTTTAAAAAATTATTAGCACTGTAACCACTTAAACCACCTATTTCTAAAATTCGTTCTAATCTACAACCACGAATAATAGAATATAAAAATAAAGCTTCATCATCCTGAATAGGTCCAGAAACATTTTGATTTTCTGGTTGTGTTAAATGAGTTAAATCATAATTTACCATTTATAATTTAATAGAAATTTTTTTTTAAGTATAAAACGAATTAAAGACTATATTCTGCAGGAACTCTTACAACATAATCTCGTGCTATTTCATCTTTAAGTTGGTTAAAAGCAATAGTAAAATTAAAATTACAATCTTTAAATTCAACAAGTCGTCCATCATGATATCTAAATTTGAATTTTAATTTTTTTATTTTATCAATAGGAGGATGATATTGGGCAACATTTTGTAGAAATCCGTTTCTAGAATCAAAAATTTGTGAATTTGGCGTGGCTGTAATTGGTATTTTGGCGAATGCGGAGTTCACTTTTCCATTATAATCATTGTTATAGGTATTAGTTGTTCTCATAGGATAGGGGTATAGTTCGTCCATTGTATTATATTTATCAATTTCCATATATATAGCCGAATCACCAAACATACATATAGTATTGGGAGCTGCAATATAATAAGCATGTGGAGTTTCACTAGGAGGTAAAATAGAAGTATTTGGAATTAACCAGTCATAACTAGCATATTCAAATGAAAAATTTGATGATATATCAATAGGATTGTAAATAGCTTTATTAAATCCTAAATATGAGGGTAATCCCCAATTAGCATATTGATACCATACATCATTAGGTTGGTTATCATTAACTATAGCATCACAAGGCACATCATAAGATATTTTTTCAGTAAAATTAAATTGAAAATTATCAAAATTATTCCCAAAATACATTTTCTGACCTACTTGATCATAATAAACTAAAAAATTATCATACACCGCACCACCTAATCCTGCTTCATTTACTAAAAAATTAGTAACTGCTTGATTCATTAAATTCTGAATTTCCGTAGCCATTTCAGAAGGAGTAAAAAATCCTTCTTGTATGGTTATTTCATAAGGAACAGTAGATTGGGCTTCAAGTGCTAAATATTTAGAAGTTTCGATTGATACATTTGGAATAATGTAAAATTGCATTTTAATATTTTGCTGATTATTACTAAATACATATTGATTACCTGGTAATTCAATTTCTACTAATCTAAATGACTGTACATTAGTAAGAGTTTCAGGTAGAGTAACTTCAAAATGGTTAGCATTGGCCCATTGACTTACATCTCTATCTTGACTATGAAATGTCACTAATTTTCTATCTAATACATAGGTATTTTGCCTTCTAATTAGTTGATGTTCATTATTTACATTATATTGTGGGAAATGACTCATAATATAATTTAAACAAAGAAATAAATTAAATATTTTAAATGTATTATAAATATAAATGAGTTCTTCACGAAGATTTAGACCTACTACTGTTTCTGGCGGAGAAAACATATTCTGGCAAAAAAAGACAGGAGATAATTTTACTATAGAACTAATTCCAGAGACAGGGGTAAATTCAGTATTTATAAAAAAAAATTTACAAGTTGCAAATGAAATTACAGTAACTTCCTCGGAAAAAGAAAAAGAACATATTAAAGATATCCAAAATGATGTAGATGAAATTTTAAAATTAAATCCTAAAGAGTATAATTACACTAATGACTCCAAAATTCATTTTGGATTAATTGCTGAAGAAGTAGAAAAGATATATCCAAATCTGGTGTCTGACCATAATGAACTAGGAAAGAGCTTAAATTATTTAGAAATAGTGCCTCTTTTAATTCTAAAAATCCAAGATTTACAAAATCAAATTGATAAACTAAAACGAAAATAATTCATATAAATTAAAAAATAATAACATAATTTATATGACAAATAAAACTAATTATAAACAAAAAGGAGGACAATCATTAGCTATAACAAATGGAAATAATAATCAACAACTTACTATTACTGATGGTAAAACTACTGCTGATAAATTTGTACCAGTTAAAAGAATCCCATATGATATTCAAATTTTTTCATTTTTATGTATTTTAGGTATAATTTTTAGAATTATTTTTGCTAGATCTACTAAGGATTATGCTACAGCTACAGTTTGGGGCTACAGCTTTACTCTCTTAGCTCTTTGTGGACTAGTTATTAGTTCTTTCGCGATTTCTAATAAAAATCAATTCTCTCAAGGAGTAGTCGGGTTTATGAAGACCTTAGTCTCGGATTCTTTACCCATTATTTTAACTTTAGTAATCATCGCCTTAATCGTATTTCAAAATATTACTTTTTATAATCAAATTAATAGTGGAAAAGTAGCTGACGAATATTACTCTTTTTCAGGTGTTTCTGCCTTTTTGATTTTAGTACAAGTTGCTTTAGTTGTTAATTTTTTATTTGATAAATTAAAACAATATACATCAAGCAAAGAGAATAAAGGAGATATAATGGGAGCACTTGCATCTGAATTAAATAGCATTATATTAATTCTTACTGTTACAAATATAGCTTTTATAGGAATGATACAAGTTGTATTAAAATATTTTTCAACCGACGGGTAAAATTTTAAAAGTTAATCCATATTCTTTTTCATTTTCCCATACTCCCGATATTTTTAAAATAAAATTATTGGGTGGTTTATTGGAATCAGAAGAAGGAAAAATTTTCAAACTACCAGTATTTAATGATTCATAAATATTTAATTTTTGAATTTTGTTAGAATGATTGTAGTTATTTAATATCTCTTTTTCAATACGGAATATATTATTAAGTAAATCGCGATTATTATTCAAGTCAAAATTATATTTTATTTTTTTAAAATAACTCTCCTTACTGGATATGTTTATATTCATTAATATATATATTCCATTCAATATTAAATCTTCAGTTGAATAAATTAATTTTATAAATTGGCTATTCGCCATAATAGTGTTCTCTATAGGTTCATAAAAGTATATATGATTTTTTTGGAATTGATTATAAGTTAATATAACATTCATCGATATAATAATTATTGTTTTATCTTTATTCTATTTATTAAATAGATTTATTCGTAAAAATGATTAAAGATTTCATAAATAGTAATATATATGAAATTTTTTGAAACCAATTTTAATGAATATCTTAATACTTCCAATCATGAAAATTTACATCCTAATTTTATTAAATATTTTTCTCAATTCCCAAATACTATTGAAAACTTAAAAAATATTGTTTTTTATGGACCACCTGGAATTGGCAAATACACACAAGTTCTTCGTTGCATTAAAAAATATAGTCCATCAGAATTAAAATATGAAAAAAAACTTATTTGCAATTTCAATAAAACAAATTATTTTTTTAAAATTAGTGATATTCATTTTGAAATTGATATGGCTTTGTTAGGCTGTAATGCCAAATTATTATGGAATGATATATTTATTAATATAGTGGATGTATTATCCTCTAGAGTAAATAAAAATGGAATTATTTTATGTAAAAACTTTCATAAAATCCACTCTGAATTATTAGACTGTTTTTATAGTTATATTCAAAAAAATTATACAAGTATTAATATTATATTCTTTATTTTAACTGAGAGTATTTCTTTTATACCTGACAATATAATTAATACATGTCATATTGTTTCCGTTCCCCGTCCTAGTAAAACTTCATATAATAAAATTGTCAATAAAAAATTACCTAATACCTTAAATATCAAAAATATTACAAATATTAAAAGCTTATATTGTAATGAAATTATAATTAATAATAATGTGCATAATTATTTGGATAAATTATATAACTTCTTATGTAATCCTGACTTAATTAAATTTACTACATTCAGGGATGAGATTTACGATATTTTTATTTATGATATTGATATTGGTTTTACTTTATGGAATATAATTTACAGATTATTAAAAGAAAATAAAATTACCGAAGCTAATTATTCATATGTCTTTATTGAAACCTATTCCTTTTTACAATTTTATAATAATAATTATAGACCTATTTATCACTTAGAGAATTATTTATATAAAATAATAAATCTCATTAATGAACTTTAATAAAGCATGTACAATTTTACAAATTAATACTACATTTTCAGAGGTAGATTTAAAAAAATCTTATCGCATCATGGCTTTAAAATACCATCCCGATAAAAATCCACATAATCAGAAGGAATCAGAAGAAAAATTTAAAGAAATTCAGGAATCATATGAATTTTTAAGCAATCATTTACAATATAATAAAGAAACTAATACAGCCAATTCAGATTACAATTCTATTTTTTCTGATTTTCTCTCTTCGTTCTTTAATAATGGTTCTCCTGAAGTAAATAAAATTGTTAACTCTATTTTAAGAGATGGTCAAAATGCATCTATAAAGTTATTTGAAAAATTAGATAAGGATACAGCGATCAAAATATTTGAATTTATTAATAATTATCAACATATCTTATATGTATCTAAAGAAACAGTCGATAAATTAAAAGAAATTATAAATAAAAAGATTGAAAATGATAATATGATTATTTTAAATCCTACATTAGAAGATTTACTAAATGATAATATTTATGTTTTAAAATTTGAAGAAGAAAAATATTTTATACCTTTATGGCATGATGAAATTTATTATAAAAATAAAAAAAATAATAATGATATTGTTGTAAAATGTATACCCGAATTACCTGATAATATCTCTCTAGACAACAACAACAATTTGATTATTAATGCTTCTTTTTCCCTAAGTGATTTAATTAAAAAAGAATTTGTCACTTACAGTATAGGAAATCTTATTTACGAAATAAATGTTTGTAAGCTACATGTGACTAGTAATCAACAATATATAATTAAAGGAAAGGGTATATCCTTAATTCAACCAAATGAAATATATGATAATAGTAAGAAGGGAGATGTTATTTTTATAATTCATCTTAAATAATAATAATTTAAATAATAAATTATATTATTATTATTACATGTTTGAAGATAATTATACTAAAATTATTGAACCTATATATGGAGATAATAGAGATTCGGATCAAGATGAAAAATTAACTGCAAATGTGCACTTATTTCATAAATATCAAATTAAAGAAAGGATTAATTTTTGTAATAAGAATACTTATAGTATCGACCCAGAAGGCTGTTTAGATGCGGATGATGCTTTTAGCATTTATGAAGAAGATGAAAAACTTTATTTAGCAATTCATATAGCTGACCCAACAGAGTATATAGATATTCAGTCAGAGTTGTGGGAGGATATAAAACGCCGAACTACTACCAAATATTTATCAAATAGAAAACCTATTCATATGATGCCAGATAAAGTATTAGAATTTTCAAGTTTAATGGAAAATTCGAAAGGCGATTTAAAACTAGCAATTAGCGTAGTAACGGAAATTGATAAAGAAACATACACACCTATTAATAATATTAAATTAGTATTTACAAAATTAAAAGTAAAAAAAGAAAATGCATTTACCTATTACCAAGCATCTAATAGTGATTTAAAAGAAATAAAAATAGGATTATTTATAGCAGAAAAATTAAAAGAAATAAGAGCTAGAAAAACCAAGGGAATAAAATTGAATGAATTATCTATGGCTTACCCAAAATATATAGGGGATGAAATTTATCTATATGTTGATTCAGAGCGAGAGAAAAAGGTAAAACAAATGATAGCTGAATTTGCTATATTTGCCAATTCATTTGTAGGAGAATACTTAAAAATTAATTTAAATATGGGTATTTTTAGAACTTGTCAAGCAAATGAGTGGTTAAAAACGGTATCTTCTGTTATTTCCCCTGAAGAAATGATTAAAGAAATCATTACAAATGGAATTAAAGCTGATTATCTCTCTAATGCAGAAAGTCACGACTTAGTAGGTATGCCTGAATATTGTCACTTTACTTCACCAATTAGAAGATTAGCAGATTGTATATGTCATTATTTATTAAAATATATTCATTTAAAAGGAAAAGTAGAATGTCCTTTTGATGAGATGGAGTTAATGTTATTAGCAGACCAATGTGTAAGAGCCACTAAAACAGATAAAAAAAATCAGTATTTAGATATAAAATTTAGATTATTACAGGTTATGTATAAGTTAGTAGAGAGAAATTCATCAATATTAATTGAGTATTATATTACATCTTACAAAGGATTATTTTTAAATTTAATTATATGTAAAATACAACAATATAATGTCCATATGTCCTATACATTAAGAGTTCCAGATTATAAAAAAGAAATAAATCCTAAGATAAGAAATAGTTTGATTATAACAAAAATAAATTGTTTTACCAAATATGATCAAGGAACTATTCCTGAATTAGATAATGAGTTATTACATTAGTGCTTTAGTATTCTTAATATAATTCAACATTTATAACAACTGGTAAATGATCAGAACCATATTCATGAAATCCGTCTTCAATACTTTCTGGATACCAAACACACTTATTATCGTGTATTTTATTACATCCTCTTGTCATTATATTATCAATATTCATCTTACGATCAATATAATATGTTGGACATAAATTATGTGTTGTAAAACCAGGAGTATTATATATTTTACTATTTTTTTTATATTGATGATTAAAATCTCCTCCAATTATTACATGAGAATCTGGTCTACATATATCATGTAAATTATTCCATTGTTTATATCGTGTTTTAATAGACATATCATCTAAGTGAATATTAAACAATTCACATATTTTATTTTTATATTTACATTGAGTTTGCAATCCATATTCATGTGAATAATGATATATATCTGAATCATTAAATAGTGTTCTTCGTAACATGGTAACATTACCACTTTCAGATACTTTATTATACCATTTCATTTTTTTTAAATTAGAAATAATATAGTCTTTTTCAAACAACAATTTTAATTTGGAATATTCTTTTTTCATAACCTCTTGTAACATAATAATATCTGCGTTGTATGTTTGTAATGTTTTATATATTTGTGCAAATCGAGCTTTGTGATTGAATAACATTGATGTATTTGATTTTGGATAATAAGATTTTTTCATCCATTCTGATGCTAAAATATTCCAAGTTAATATTTTCATATATTTATATATTACCTATATTATCTCTCTATATATATTCACATATTACTGCTGTGTATGTATTGTTTTCTTTTATCAACTTAAATGGTTTACCACATCCATATATCTTATTATTTTTTATTAATTTTTCACATTCATCTTTACATAAATGGGGGTCAATTTGTGTATATGAATCTTTAAATATACCATGACGAAAAATTGCACAATTAATTTCTAGGATTTCAATAGAATGGGAACAGTGAGGGCAAGTAACTATCATTAAGATATGTAAATGAAAAAAAATAAAATATACAACTCTTTGAAAAATACCTAATAGAGAGAAAATAGAGAGATTTAAATAAATTCTAAATAAATAAACTCCATTTATTTTCTTGTATTTTCTCTCTACATATTGGTTTATAGGTCTTTTTCTAAAGTGTTTCATCGTTGAAGCAACTTTTAATTTTCTTCTATTTGTAAAAGAAAAACAAAGAATTGATAAAATATATAAAGTATTTAAATATCCTTAAAATAGGGAAAATGTGTTTTTCAAATATGGATTCAGAAATATAGAGGAACAATTTCAACATATTGATTTGACATATTTTATCCTAGTTTTCGGGAAAATACATTTGGGTTTTTTGGATTCAGAAATATAGAGGAACCATTTCAACATATTGTTTTGACATATTTTATCCTAGTTTTCGGGAAAATACATTTGGGTTTTTTGGATTCAGAAATGTAGAGGATGTTTTCTTACTACTCCCTTCATATGGAGCGGCAAATTTGCTATATAAAATTACAAGTCTTTTACTACATA
>Ga0222715_10003113_pt1 | contig 14931 bp, 11 predicted proteins | sample C33_9DmetaG_FD_165056 | JGI IMG/M metagenome (GOLD analysis project Ga0222715, IMG submission 165056) | Estuarine water microbial communities from San Francisco Bay, California, United States - C33_9D | ecosystem: Environmental > Aquatic > Marine > Unclassified | place: USA: California...
ATTATCTTGTAAAGATTCCAGTTGTTTTGTAAATTCGGGTGGATATAGATCCGCTCTCGTTGAAACGATTTGTCCTAATTTTACAAAAGTGGGTCCAAGATCGAGAAGTTGATCCCTCGTCCAGTCACCAAGTTCAGATTTGTTTTGTACAAACGTATTCTTCCATAGAAATTTGGCGGCAAATTTCCATGTCTTAATCTTCTGGTTTGGTACCACCCGAGTTGGTCTGTAACTCGCGGCGCACAGCATCCTACTATACCAATACCTTTTTATTTCCTTATGTTAGATAATGTGGAAGATATTTTTGACACTTTACGTTTCATATCTCGTGTTGGGTCCTCACTGGATATCCAAGATAACCCAGGGCGAAAAGTTGGACATCGTTCACAATGCGAGGGAACTCGGGAGGCGTTCAATATTTATATCATATGTAGCTCTCTTGTATGTCGCATGGTTCCTTAAAGAACCTTCGTACACATCATTCATGAATGCTCTCATACTAAGTATTGCAGCAACGATTGGATTTCATCTGAAATACGGTCGTGAACGTTTGCCCATGCACACACTCTTGAATATGTTCATCATTTACAGGGGTAGACGGTATATGAATCTTCAGACCTGGTTAACACTCACACTTCTTGTATTTTACGCAGCGACACACGATATTTTATATCTGCCTTAATAACAGAATGAAGATTCACATCGTCGGTGCCGGACCCACGGGTATGTCTATAGCGTGGGAACTCAAAAAATTCACAGACCATGATGTCACTATCTTTGATAAAAAGTTGTCCGCAGGTGGTTCTTGGTGGGAACCATCCGTCAAAGAACGTGATATGCATGCTCATCGCATCGTGTTTGATCGAGCGTTTATCAATACAAAAAGTTTATTCAAGGAGATGGGTATCAATTGGGATGATATTTTTGAAAAAGTTGAATCCGATGTTTTTGATATCGTTCGTGAAAATCTTTCCTCCAAGGATTACTTGACTCTGTCTTCTTTAGCGAGTCGTGTATTATTGATGCCATGGAAGTTTAAAAAGATTTCGTTAAAGGATGCCATTGGTGAACTTTCCGAAGACGGTGAAAAATTAATCAAAGCCTTGACACTCATCATGGATGGTGTGACGTGGGATGTCATGTCCGCATATGAATTTGTAAAAAGTTTTGACCACGTCGGACTTTCGAAACAGTACACACAAAAAGTTTCGGGTAAAGTCATGTGTGACGCCATGCAACAAGCATTGGTTGACGTGGGTGTAAAGTTTGATTTTGGATCCGAACTTCAAGACGTCATGTACTTGGATAATGGCTTTGCCGCTCAATTCAAAAGTGGTATGGTGATCAAAGATGGATTTTTGATTTTGTGTGTCGACAATAGTCCAGCCATTCAACTCATCAAAGATAATTGGGGTGAAGATGCCAGAGAAAAGTTGGAGCCGAGTACATACGGAGCTATCAATGTCATATTAGAGTACGAAGAAGAGATGGACATTCCAAGTGATCTTCAGTACGCCATGGATACCGAACTTAATCTTCAACCGGTCGTTCTTCCGGACAAAAAAACTATATCGTGTGTCATTTGTAATCTGACTGAGGAAGTTTTGAAGATGGATCAAGAAAAGTTGGTTGAAAAGGTTATCGATCAGTTAGGTCTCGTTCAACCAAAGACCATTCGTTTCGGGTGGGGCGCGTCGTGGGATGGAACGCAGTGGATATTTGATCAGTCGTCGGGTGTTCTCAGTTTGAAAGGTGAACTCCCATTCTTTGGCAACTCCAAGAAGGTTGCGATGTGTGGAATGATGTCACCCCGAAAGACACCGTACTCGAGTCTCGAGGCGGCTGTGGAAGTTGGTCGCTCCTTTTGCAGTAAACAATTCGGAACAAGAAAACCATACGAACCATTTATGATTACACACATCATCACACTACTTATAGTTTTGCTTATCATATTTGTATATCGTAGAAGATCATGAAGTTCGTAGCCGTCATCTATGAACCCATGTATGATCATAATGACAAAAAGTATATACGAATAGTTTTACCAGATACCGTGGTAAATCGAGTCCGATCAAAGCATGAGATAGATGGAAGAGTTTTGACTGTTAAAGTTCCATTCCGATATAGGAGAGTGATGTCTAAAAATATGGGTACGAGACCCTTGCAATCTCTTATAAAGGGTGATGAAATTGAAGTCGACATAGAATACATGGGATTGTGGTCAGTTGGTGAACACCATGGTTATTCGTGGAAACTTACTTCGTTTCGATGACTTCTTCGGCTTCGGCTTCGGCTTCGGGCATTTCAACTTCCGTCAAACCATTCTCCTTGAATCCCAAGAAAACACGAAGGGATCCTTCAAGGCGAAGAATTTCACGAGTCATTTCATCGATAGTTTGTCTAATCTTGGTGATGTTATCGTTGACGTTAAGAGTCGGCATTTATACTAAATTAAAGTTTTTAGTCTTTAAATCAGTATGTTGAGTAGGTCTGGGTACATTGTGAGTGATCCAACGCCTGAACTTCGGAAAGAGCTCACCGTGAGACCGGTCATCAATACAGAATTTGGTTATCCACCACCACCTTTTAAAGTTTACAAACCAGGAAAGAAGGGTGGTATATGTATACCCCGATTCTTTGCTGAAGACAAGTTTGGTAAACCAAAAGAAGATCGTAGACCAGAACCACACCGTGTTAATCTCAAATTTCATGGTAAACTCAGAGATGAAACACATCAAAATGAAGCTCTCACGAAAGCACTTGAAGCTGGTCACGGTGTTTTATCTTTGCCGTGTGGGTTCGGTAAAACAACCGTATCACTGGCCATCGCGTGTAAACTCGGATATCGGACAATGATCATCGTACACAAAGAATTTTTAGCCAATCAATGGAGAGAAAGAATTAAACAGTTTTGTCCAGGCGCGACGATAGGCTTGGTTCAACAAAATAAGAAGGAAGTTGAGTGTGATTTTGTAATAGCCATGCTTCAATCATTGTCACTCAAAGAGTATTCATTTGGAGACTTTGAAAGTATTGGAACTGTGATTGTGGATGAAGCACATCACATATGTGCTAAAGTATTTAGTCAATCTCTGTTTAAGATGTGCCCTAAACACATATTTGGTCTCTCGGCGACACCCGTTCGTAAAGATGGTCTCTCTAAAGTTCTTCATTGGTTTATGGGTCCTATATTCTTTGCTGTCGAACGCGAAAATCAAGAACAGGTTGATGTATTTCCGGTCGTGTTTGAGTGTCCCATGTTTAGAAATCCACCACCGTGTACGAGAACAGGAACTATATCATTGGTCAATATGATCACAGAACTCGTAGAACATCGTACTCGAAACAAAATGCTTGTTGCGTTAGTTAAAAAAGCCTCTGCGGGATCAAGACAGTTACTCGTACTCAGTGATCGTAGACAACATTGTGAATTTTTACACCAATGCTTTCCCAAGAGTTCGGGTCTCTATATGGGTGGTATGAAAGAAGCAGATCTCGAAGCGTCTTCTAAAAAGAAGATCATCTTCGCAACTTTTAGCCAAGCTCATGAAGGTTTAGATATACCGACACTCGATACCGTCATTTTGGCCACGCCAAAATCCGACATCCAACAATCTATTGGTCGGGTCATGCGAGAAACGCCAGGTAAACAAAACAATCCTCAGATATATGACATAGTGGATCAATGGTGTATATTACATGCTATGTACAAAAAACGTCTTCGAGTTTATAAACAAGGTGGTTTTAATATAACTTTGAATTTAGACAAAGACGACGAAGAAACCCCTTTCCAGGGAAAGTGTTTAGTTTTATAATCTGTGACACTACTAGATATGTCTGGTGCATTAATACAACTCGTCGCCAAAGGTGCTCAAGATGTATTTTTTACGAGTGGCGAGGGAACATCATTGTTCTCGTCTAAATATTCTAGGCACACAAACTTCGCCCAAGCTCCTCGATTCATTAGAGAATTCACACTCGCAGACGATTCTTGTGTCATACCAGTCCATGGTGATCTTCTTACAGGGCTTTGGTTCGAAGGTAACGAACTCGTCGACGCATTCCAAGGGGCGACAATAGATCTCTATATAGGTGGTCAAAAAATAGACTCACAACCATTCGATTTTGTGAGTGACGTTTATCAAAATTACCTCGCAGACACCTACACAAAGTCTCAGGAAATAAACAACAAATGCTCAGTCACGAATACAAACTTTTTACCACTGCCATTCTTTTTTAATAACAAAAACTCATACATTCCGATCGTAGCTCTTCAATATCACCAGGTTGAAGTGAGGGTCAATTTTGTCGAGACAGCTACGCCCGTGAGCGCTAAATTATACGGCCATTATGCATTCCTCGACGCACCAGAGAGAAAGAAATTTACATCCAACAAAATGGACTTTATCATCACACAAACTCAATCAATTAAGGAAAATATGACTCAGGGTTATAATGACATAGATATTTCCAACTTTAATCACCCCGTGAAATCATTATTTTTCGGTATTCCCACATTATCCGATAATGTTGCTTCGGATCGTTTTACATTCGATACAGCAGACATTCTTTTGAATGGTACACATCTCTTGGAAGGTATGTCCCCGACGTACTTTCATTCAGTTCAGAATTACTTCAACTCCGAATTTGGTATTTCTGCATTTCACGAAGAATACAATACCCCGTTTTACACCAGGTACTACGCGTATCATTTTTGTTTGAATGCATCCGAATATAAATCAACGGGTACGTGTAACTTCAGTCGACTCGATAACGCAAATCTCCAATTAAGAAATGTAGTGTTAGGAACAAGCCGATCTGGAGAAAAAATACGAATATACGTAGTTAACTATAACGTGTTGCGTATCCAGGACGGAATGGCTGGAATTTTATTCGGAAACTAATGTAGAATACCATGGTTGGTAAAACGACCCAAGTTCGGGAGTTGATTATTAATCGCCTCGATACTGATGGTGAACGCACGATTATCGATCGCACAGCAACAAAGACGGATGTATTGGAAAAGGATCTATTTGTTGCTGCATTAGACCGTACAATTTTACATGTGTCAAATAACTTTTCAAATATTACAGCATCTCAAGCAGATATTGTTCGTATCGACGGTGTTTTAATACAAAATAACCTGAATCCCGATACAACCGCTTTCGATGATCTTCTCACAGATCACACATCAAATGCCGTGCGTCTCAGTATTCTAGAAGATGTGCATTTAGCTAACGCTCTCGTGTTATCTGATACATTCTCCAATGTAACTACTCTACAATCAAATGTTTCTTCGATTGAAGCTAACGTATCGGAATTGCAAACAAACGTATCCACAAACTTTTCCAATATATCCAAATTACAAGCCAACGTCGTCCTAATAGAGAATAACATTGACACCGTCGAAGGACGCATCACGTCAATCGAAGGTGATCTTAGTGGCATTCAAAACTTCGGCGACATACAACAACTTACAACCGACGTTGGAAATATAATCAATAAACAATACGGTACAGCTGGTGTTATCATCGGTAAAGATTCCGGTCTCGGTGGTATTGGTTCAGAATCTACTGTGGTCGGTAAGGATTCGGGTGCATACATAGGGGATTACTCCATAACTATAGGTTATAACTCAACAAATTACACATCCGCCGCACAAGCAAAAAATGGTACAATTGTCATGTCAGCTATCGGCAATGAAGAAATATTGACTCCGGTGAGAGATAGATCACTGTACATAGCACCGATCCAAGAAGACAACTCTAATGTGATTCATATACTCGGTTCGAATGTGGCGACACATGAAGTCGTGAAGACGTCCGCTCTCATATTGAAAGACGGTGATGTTCACGTGACTACCGACTTGAAACTTATAGATGGAACGTCGACCAAGATTTTGTTCAGTAATACGTCCGGTAACTCTTCGTTTGCGGGTACACTAACTGTTGGGGGATCGTCTTCGTTTGCAGGTGCCATGCAAATCAATAATACTTTAACCACAGATGGTTCTTTTTATGTGAAAAACGGTGGTGTGACAAAGGCTCAAATCCTGGATGATGGTACGTCGTCATTCTTGGGTGTCATGCAGGTAAATGATAACGCGACATTCGACGGTACAGTCTATTACAAAAATAGTGGCACCGAAATGGCACGAATCAATGGCACAGATGGAACATCTTCATTCAGTGGCGCCATGCAAATCAATAATACTTTAACCACGGATGGTTCTTTTTATGTGAAGGCTGGTGGTGTGACGAAGGCTCAAATCCTGGATGATGGTACGTCGTCATTCTTGGGTGTCATGCAAATCAACAATAACCTCACAACCGATGGATCTTTCTTTGTTAAAAATAGTGGCGTGACAAAGGCTCAAATCCTCGACGATGGTTCGGCTTCTTTCGCTGGTGGCTTAGTCACAAATGGCGCTATAAGTGCTTACGGCGATGTAAATCTATTTGATAAAACGATAAACATTAAGAATGTGGGTGGAACTTCTGTGTTGGCCACGATAAGTAATCAAGGTGTTTCTTCTTTCGCAGGCGCGATGCAAATCAACAATACTTTGACCACCGATGGTTCCCTTTATGTGAAAAACGGTGGTGTGACAAAGGCTCAAATCCTGGATGATGGTACGTCGTCTTTTTCGGGTGATATGACCTTAAGTTCCAAAATGCTTATGTACGGTGAAAGTTTTATAATGCACAGTGGACCGGATAAAAAGATTGAACTTAGAAATGATGGCACGGGTTCTTTTGCGGGTGGTTTAACAGTTGTTGGTAGTATTCAGGGGCACGATGATATAGAAATATATGAGGATAGTGTAATCAAATTTAAAGTGGATTCTGCAACTGGTAATGGATCCTTTGGAGGGACTTTAAAAGCGGCGGGAGCTACCACACTGGGTAGCACAGCTTCATTCGGTGGTAACACACAAATCAATGGTACACTCGTTGCCAGTTTGAATGGGTCTTTTGGTGGAAATTTACAATGTAATGGCACCGCCACGTTGGATACAGTAACGACGTCTGGAACAGGCTCCTTCGGGACCTTGAACTGCGGTGGAACCACGACGGGTAGTACCGGCTCCTTCGGGGCCCTGAACTGCGGTGGAACTACAAAGGGTAGTACCGGCTCCTTTGGGGCCCTGAACTGCGGTGGAACTACAAAGGGTAGTACCGGCTCCTTCGGGACCTTGAACTGCGGTGGAACCACGACGGGTAGTATCGGCTCCTTCGGGGCCCTGAACTGCGGTGGCACCGCCACGTTGAATACAGTAACGACGTCTGGAACAGGCTCCTTCGGGACCTTGAACTGCGGTGGAACCACGACGGGTAGTACCGGCTCCTTCGGGACCTTGAACTGCAGTGGCACCGCCACGTTGAATACAGTAACGACGTCTGGAACTGGTTCTTTTGGTACCGTAAATTGTGGTGGGACCGCAACCGCTACCACTTTCAGTGGAAGTCTATCCGGTAATGCGACTGGTACGACCGGTTCATTTGGTACCGTAAATTGTGGTGGGACCGCAACCGCTACCACTTTCAGTGGAAGTCTATCCGGTAATGCGACTGGTACGACCGGTTCATTTGGTACCGTAAATTGTGGTGGTGACGTAAATTGTGGTGGTGACGTAAGCACTCAAACGTACTTGATAAGTAATAAATGGAGAAGTCAAGAATTTTCAACAGCCTACGGAGATTTCTGGGGGGGTTTATATATTACTATGAATGCCCAAGCGTACACCGATATAGTACCCTTTAACCAAGGAAATACGAGACTTGGTACATCAGTGTTTTATTTTCAGAATGGGTATTTTGCTACTGTATATCGTAATGCTGAAAGTACACTTTCAGATGATAGAGTAAAATCTGATGAAATTTTAATTGACAATGCAACGGGTATTATTAACAAGTTAAAACCACAAACATATACAAAGAGACAATTTATATATCACGTGATAAGCGATGACGAATATTCTAATATTCAAGAAAACAACACTGTATTTTGTAGTAAGACACGTACATACGTTGATCGCGACATTATTAAACCAAATACGTTAAACACCGACGAACCGTGGATCGCGAGAACTTTAAGTACCGAATCCAATATTGAAAGCGGTTTAATAGCCCAAGATATATGGTATGATTGTCCAGAACTTCGGTATATAGTTGATATATCAGATGACGCGTCACCGGCAGAAGAGAAACCTATCACGGAAACAGATGACATCCAACAAGACCCCGATTACGACGCCGCTGGATGGGGAACGACTGCGGCGAGTGTAAACTACACAAACCTTATACCATATCTTATTAAATCAAATCAAGAACTCCACGAACGAATCAAGGTTTTGGAAAATCCAACTAATTAATTTAGAATGTGATTGGTAATATTCTCAAGTTGATACAACCCTCGCACGTCTCAGCACATTTGAAAATACGCTTAGCTAATACTACATTTGCTGCACGAGCAACCTCGACGTGAATGAAGACCAAACTGCAACCGTCACTTTGGATCTCTGTAATGTCTGTTATAAGACGATTCAAACCCATTTCACCGAAGGTACCATGCCCGTGGGTGCCACCAAGGAGTCACTCATTCTCTCATATGAACATGACCCTACAAAACCTTTAGCACCCTAGTCACAATTCTGAAATACTTTATAAATCTTACCAAACTTGATGTCGGGTTTGGTAAGATTTGTGTATGTATTTAATAAAGCATATTTTCCATCATACCAAATTGTTCTCATGTGATTGAACCCGTATTGAAAAAGATTTGACATAGGCACGCTCAGACGTCGCATACGGTAACATGGTCGGTCTTCTTATCGAAGCCATCAAAGAATTGAGTGAACGATAGTCCTTTTTCCCATGCTTTTACAAAAAACATGGCAAAAACGATTTTACTTTTCCAATGTGTCCATCAAGGCCAGTGTGAGGACACCAACGATGAAGAACATAACAACATAGTTGCACTCTGTGTCTTCAGACGTTTTCTGATTCCCTACAACCCGTCTTGGTCTGGGTATAGCGACTGGTTCTTCCTCAATGGGACAGTAACCTATCATTATATATTATACCTAAAGATTAATTTCGGTCTTCTTCTTTCTGCCTCTCTTGGATCCACTGACGTTCACTTCCCTGACTTCACCACCTGTGGATTCCCCAGAAATGGAGACAATGTCCGATACGGCATCGTCGTCGATGGCCGGTGGATCTTCGCGGACAGTTTCTAACGGTTTTGTATTCATCGGTGGTGGAGGCGGCATCATGATACCACCCATCAAACTAGAAATATCGATACCGGGTCCCTGCATTTCGTAAGAACCATCACTCGGAACCTGGGATTGTGTGGTTGTATTCTGAACCGCAGACATCATATTCTTCACGAGATCTGGATTCTGTTTCAAGACGTCGTTCATGTTTGGAATCGCCGCCTTGAACATACTGTTTGTCAAGTGGAACATCATCGCAGAACCACCGAGCATCATGATGAGCTTGACTTCTGGAGCGACGTTGACCTTGTTGCGATACTTCACATACAGTTCTTCGAAAACAGTATCGTAGTCTTCCACCGACTCCATGACAGATTCTGACCAACCTTCGAGCTGAATTTCAAACGGATTGTAACGTTTATTCATAAATTCGAGACCAGTCACACATGCGACCAACATGCGTCGGGAAAACTTGATCGATTGGTCAACTTCAATACCATACGTGATTCTCTTGACTTCTGTTCTGATTTCATCAATTCCAGAATACATATTGAGACGTTTATTGATAGAAACACCCTTCTTTTCGAGACGGTTCAATTTATTCAGGAGATCCGCCTTTTCTTCGTCAACGGATGTGTACCCTTTTGAGGGTTGTTCTTCGGCATACACCGGAGCGTCGTCGTCTTCATCGTCGTAGTACGGCTCTTGTTCACCATAATCAATTTCTTCCGCTGGAGCCTTTGGGGGAGCCGCCTGTTTGTTGGGGTTGGCAAAAGCGTCAATTTCTTCCTGTTGTTGTATAACCGGTCGATACTGTTGTGTGGGTCGTCGACGCGGTTGTGGTTGTCGGACCGGTGTAGAAATTTGAATTTCATCCATCAGGGCCTGTTCATTTTCATCGAGCTTCAGGATTTCGGTATCACCACGATCGAGGATAATCTCTTCGTCCATCTACTCTTTATAATGAAACTAAACCGGTATCTTTAACGCACTTTATAAAAAATATTAGTTAGTAATAAAATGAAGTTCAACCGCAATATCATCCTGATAGCGATTAGCCTTGTGGCCATCTTGTTCCTGATCCAGCGTGTGGCGATCAGCTATTACCAGCCCAGACCGATCGAGATTGAACCGATCAATGAAGATTCCTTGTTCGAACTCGAACACAAGCTCGAGTGTGCCCCAGGTCACACAAAGGAAGGGAGCACCTACACGAAAGCGTTGACACCGGGTGGTCTCTGTAAGTCTGAACAGTTGGTGCGTGATCAGGCCAACTATGCCATCATTGGCGGAATTGGTGGATCTTTAATCTAAGTGTACTGTAAATGACGTCGGTGTCTGCCATTAGACTTGAAGTTCCAGATTCTGAATACGAGTATCATACGATTACAGTGGATACGATTGGTCAATCGAGCGCGAACTCTTTCACTGCCTATCTTAACACACCACTTCGTAATGTTGTTCAGGCTCGTCTTCTTGCGGCTCGTATAAATACGGTCTACACGACAGAGCATTGTTATATTTCGATTGAAGAACTCGACAGTAATTTCTCTGATCGAGCGACGAAGGATCCCCCGTTGTCGACATCTTCTCAACCGGGTCTCTCTGTTTTACGAAATTCGTTTGCATCTTTGGTGAGTGATACCACGGCGACGAGTGGTGATCAGGTGATTTCATTCAAGGATGACTATTTGGTTGCTCAGCAATATTTGGATCCAATTCGTAAATTGGATAGACTCGCGATCACGATTAGAAATGAAGATGGTAATACGATCACCGCTTCGACAGGTAATAATTTTTTAGTTTTTAGATTTGTGTGCAGGAAGTCGAACTTAATTTAAACCTTTCCTTATTGTAAAATATGTCATCCGGAATAGTGAAATTGATCGCTATAGGTGCTCAAGATGAACATATCATGGGAAAGCCAGAAATATCGTTTTTCAGTTCGACGTTCAAGAGACATTCCAACTTTTCACAGACCGTCGAAAAACAGACAATACAAGGGGCTGTGAATGGTAATTCCATGTCTACGATTCGTTTCGAAAAAACAGGTGATCTATTGGGATACACCTACTTCACGATCGATGATAACAATGCCGCTTTGGATCACCCAGATTGGTCCAGACTTATTGATTACGTCGAGCTTTTGATTGGGGGTCAAGTCGTCGATACACAGGATTCAATCTTTACGGAAAAGATTGCCATCGACACCTTTGCTAACAATGTTTCAAAGAGCTCAAATGGAGCTCACCCGGGATCGAGCGCTCGTTCCTATTTTTATCCTCTTCGTTTCTTCTTTTGTGAAAGTCCACAAAGTGCGTTACCATTGGTCGCCTTGAATTATCATAACGTCGAAATTAGAATTCACTGGGGTCCGGATGCTGAAAACTATAAATGGTCAGCCCACAGCAACTATTACTATTTGGATAACGAGGAACGCGGTACCGTTGCCAGTCGCGATCATGAAATGTTGATTTTTCAAGTGCAAAAGAATATTCCAAGTAACGAACTCATCCAAGATCTTCATTTCAATCATCCAGTGAAATACATCGCAAGCTCAAACACAAGTGATTATAGCGCGCTCACATCATACGATAACAAGGTCAAGGTGACGATCAATGGTGTCGATATAGATGGTTACAAGTGGGCCAGACCTCACTTCATTGAAGTGATGAATTACTACCACACAAACTTTGTCACGTCTCCAGACTTTTTCTTGTTTTGTTTTTGTTTGACAACGAGTCTTTTACAACCAACAGGAACACTAAACTTTAGTCGTTTAGATAGCGCGCAGATATTTAGTGAGACTCTACCCATAAAAGATCCCATATACGCAGTAAACTATAACATACTCAAGATATCGAATGGAGTAGCGGGACTTCTCTATGCCAATTAAAATGCAGACTTATATAAATGGTGAAGAACTTGAGCACTATTGATCGGTCGACGAAAGTCAGGTTGGGAAGACATGCAACCGACGATCAGGCCGACAATACCATTGTGATCAATGCTTCGAATGCCCCTATATCAGCTCGAACACCAGGATCCCTCTATATGACACCACTACGCGAGGCACCTGGTGGTAATACTAAAATTTTAGGTTACGATCCAGCAACCAAAGAGATTGTAAATACAAACATAGATGAACCAAATATTGTAGCTAGAGTAGTTGACTTTTACGCAAATATTGGTAATGTATTTACGAGCACCATACAGTTTACGGGACCGAATTCTTTGATTACGACTGGCAATGTCGGCATTTCTAATTCGACACCCGTACACACTTTGGATGTTGGTTCCAATCTTTGGGTCGATGATACCGGATCAGTTGTTTTGGGTGTGACCGGTGGTGTAGAAATTCAAGGTAATTTGGATGTGAAAGGACAATTAACGGTCATAGAATCACAGAATCTTAGAATTAGTGATGCGATCATAGAGGTTGGGAAGGGAAATACCACGGCGGATGTCGGTATCATGTTGGATCATCAAGGATCGAATGTCGTCGTGGGCTACAAGGACGACGAGCTCATATTTGCTCACACACAATCGTCGGCAGATCACACGTCTTTTACGGCCAATACGGCGAACCCAATCACGGCTCATGTCTATGGTTATCTCGTCACCCAATCAAATGTTGGCGTGATAAATACGAATCCGGTGCACACATTGGATGTTGGTTCGAATCTTTGGGTCAATGATACGACGGCGAATGTTCTCTATGTACGAGGTACGACGGACTTGGATGGCCACTTGGTGGTGATGGACAATGTCTACGTGTCGAATAATTTAATTGTGACAGACAATGTGTATGCGACCAAGGATTTGACGGTCACCGAAGATGCCTATGTTATTCAAGACTTGACGGTCACTGAAAATGTGTACGTGTCTAACAATTTGAATGTGACCAAGGATTTGACGGTCACCGAAGATGCATACGTCATTCAAGACTTGACGGTCACTGAAAATGTGTACGTGTCTAACAATTTGGTGGTCACAAAGGATCTCACTGTCAAAGAAGATGCCTATGTGATTCAAGACTTGACGGTCACTGAAAATGTGTACGTCTCCAACAATTTGAATGTCACAAAGGATCTCACTGTCAAAGAAGATGCCTATGTGATTCAAGATTTGACAGTCACTGAAAATGTGTACGTGTCTAACAATTTGAATGTCACCAAGGATTTAACGGTCACCGAAGATGCCTATGTTATTCAAGACTTAACCGTCACTGAAAATGTGTACGTCTCCAACAATTTGGTGGTCACAAAGGATCTCACTGTCAAAGAAGATGCCTATGTGATTCAAGACTTAACCGTCACCGAAAATGTGTACGTGTCTAACAATTTGACGGTGACCAAAGATCTCACCGTTAATAACGATGTTCGTGTATTAAAAGATCTTACAGTCACCGAAAACGTCTACGTGTCTAACAATTTGACGGTCACCGAAGATGCCTATGTGATTCAAGATTTGACAGTCACTGAAAATGTGTACGTGTCTAATAATTTGAATGTGACCAAGGATTTGACGGTCACTGAAAATGCCTATGTGATTCAAGACTTGACAGTCACTGAAAATGCTTACATGTCTAACAATTTAACAGTCACCAAAGATATCGTGACACGTGACGTGAAAGTCACCACATTGTCACCCGGGCGAGTTCCGTACGTTAACGCGAACAAGTATCTCGTCGACTCTCCAAACTTTACATATGATAACGACACCAACAAACTCACAGTGGCTGGCGATATTGTTGCGACTGGTAATATGTTTATTCAAGGTGAAACAACTTACGTAGAAACACAAAATTTGGTCGTCGATGATCCGATCATTGAATTAGCAAACAATAACGTGTCCGGTGGCATCGATATGGGTATCATCATGAACCGACCGGGTTCTAATGTGGCCATCGGCTACAGAGATCCAGAGTCCGAATTCATCATTGCTCACACATTGAGTGATGCGAGTGGTGCTAACATTGATCCCGACACATCGAACTTGATAGATGTTCACGTCTATGGTCGAATGATCACAGAGTCTAATATCGGTATCGCAAACACAAATCCGGTGCATTTATTGAGTGTGGGTTCTAATATTTACATGGAAGAAGGTCTGATTGATGTCACTGGTAACATTTACGCGACGACCTACCACGGCGACGGTGGTGTTCTTTCAAATCTGACACTTCAAGTCGTGACTGATCATGGAAATACAACGTCCAATACAATTCAATTTACAAACCCAACGATGGCATTCACGACGGATCTCACTTCGAATGTTGATCTGAAACTGGATCAATTGAACAGTGTCACCATTGATGGTCTCACAGAAGACCAATTGCTCGTGTACGATGGAAACAAGTGGGTGAATGAATACAATCTTCATAACTTCATACGAGTTCGAAATAGGTCGGGTATCGATATGTACAGAGGCAACGTCGTGTACATCACCGGTTCATTCAACTCGAACACAGCCAACGTTGCGTTGGCGAAGGCTAATTCCACCACCACGATGCCAGCGATCGGTGTGTTACACGAAGATCTCGCCGTTGGGGCAACAGGTATGGCGGTGGCGTACGGGAAGGTACAAAATGTCAGTACGATTGGGTTTACAAACGGACAAACCATTTACGTGAGTAACGTGGTCGCGGGTGGGTTTATGAATTCTAAACCATACGGACTTGGGGATCAAATACAAAACGTTGGTGTGTG
>Ga0222715_10003118_pt1 | contig 14925 bp, 8 predicted proteins | sample C33_9DmetaG_FD_165056 | JGI IMG/M metagenome (GOLD analysis project Ga0222715, IMG submission 165056) | Estuarine water microbial communities from San Francisco Bay, California, United States - C33_9D | ecosystem: Environmental > Aquatic > Marine > Unclassified | place: USA: California...
AGGACATGGGTATGAGCTATGACGAGCTCGGTCTTTACGGAAGGTTGCGAAAAATCGCCCGTCTTGGACCAGTGGCGATGTTCAAGCGTCTGTACACCGTGGAGTGGGCGGATCGCGGGCTCTCTGCGAGCGAAATCGCCGAAAAGGTGAAGAGATTTTTCTTCTTTTATTCGTGCAACAGGCACAAGATGACAACGCTCACGCCGTCGTATCACGCTGAAAATTACTCGCCGGACGACAATAGATTTGATCAGCGACCGTTCCTGTACAACGTGCGATGGCCGTGGCAGTTCCGTAAGATTGATGAAATCGTCGAGCGAGAAAAGTCGTCGTGATGAATAGAATTCTTGTATTGGTAGAGAGCTACATTCCTATGTTCATGTGAATCAAATCCGAAATAGTCGGTTCGTCCACGTTGCTGTCTTCATACAGCCAAACTTCCTCGAAAAGCCGCGGCATTCTGTACATGTCGCCAATGTCCGGGCCCTTCATCGGACGCTTCAAGCCGCGTTGACGCCGCCTCTGTTGCATCTGAGCCTTCTTCTGTGCCTCAATCTTTAGCACGATCGACAGCTCTTCGGGCGTTGACAACGCGATCACCTTGTTCGTTCCCGGGTGCACCACCACCGTGGAGGCGCGAGCCAGCAGCATGGCGCGGCGTTTGGTCAAGTTGCGCACGCGCTGCATGCGCGCCTCGTAAATCTCCCTCGCCTCTCGCATCTTCTTTTCCTCCTCCGTCTCCGGCGGAGGCGTCCCCTCGCGCGACGGTTCTTCGCTCACATCAACGCTTCCATCGAGACGCTTCAATTCTTTCGCCCGCGCGCGTCTCAATTCTCGATCCGTCGGCGCGCTTCTCGCCGCGAGCTCCATCGCCTTCGTCACCTTCGCCGCCTCCGCTCGCAACCTCTTCCGCTCCCTCTCCGCCGCCTCATTCCACGCGTCGTCCTCCTTCATCGCCGCTCTCGCCCACGCCTCCGCGCCGGCCTTCGCCTTCGACCCTTTCGCCTCTCCTCGATCCCGCACCGCTCGAAACTCCCACGCCAGCTTCCGAAACTCGCAGTACGCGTCCCCGCAATTCTTATGCACCCTACAATTCGCGTACCGCTCCGTCCCCATCTCGATCGTTTCCCGCGCCGCCGACGCCTGCGCGCCCCCGGCGCCTCCGTCCGCGCCCTGTCGCGTCGTCCGTCGCCCCGCGGTCTCATCCGCGCCCGCCACCGCGTCCGACATCGTCGAATCCAATCCGCGCCGGTCGAATCTCACTCAATCTTTCGTCGCGTCGCGTCGCGTCGCGTCGCGTCGCGTCGCGTCGCGCGCGCGCGCGCGACCGCGCGACCGACGTGGACGCGCGTCGCCGCACGCGCGTCGAAACGCGCGCGCGCGTCGACGCGTCGTGCGCGCGCGAGTGACGATCGCTCGGTCGGTCGATCGCCCGCGCGATCTCCGGCGGTGCGACGCGACGACGGCCCGCGCGCGCGCGACCGACGATTCGACGCGCGCGCGACGCGCGCGCGACGCGACGCGCGGCGCGATTCGACGACGCGAAATTTTGCGCGTCGACGTCGCGCGTCGCGCGTCGCGGATCCGACGACGTCGCGCGTCGCGCGCGCGTCGAATCGATCGTCGCGCGACGACGCGCGAGAAACGCACGCGTAACGCTCGAGCCGACGGCGCGACGCGCGGCGACGACGCGACACGGCGACGCGCGACGCGCGACCACCGCGCGAGACCGGTCGAAAAAAATGATCATCGAAGAATTGCGCGACGAGGACGCGGGCGCGCGCGGCGCGAGCGGCGCGAGCGACGTCGCGAGCGGCGACGCGAGCGGCGATCGAGGACGAGTCGTCGCGCGCGAGGCGGAGGATGCGGACGCGTGGAAGAAACGGACGACGGAGGAGATGCGCGCGGAGCTCGGGCGGTTGCGCGCGGTGCGCAGGGAAATGCTCGCGCGCGCCGAGGACGACGCGGAGTCGCGCGCGATCGTGGATGAGGCGGAAGCGCTCGAGCCTCGGTATCACGACGAGCGCGCGCTCGAGTACACGAACGGCGACGAGTACGTGGGCGAGTGCGTCGATGAGACGCGACACGGACGCGGGAGACACGTGTGCAGCACTGGAGACGTGTACGATGGGTACTGGAGGGATGATAAGCGACACGGACGAGGGACGATGACGTTCAAGTCGGGGTTGACGTACGAAGGCGAATGGGAAGACGACAAGACGTGCGGGCGAGGGCGGTGCGCGTACGTCAACGGCGACGTGTACGAGGGTGAATGGAAGAATGATCATCGCTGGGGGTGGGGTACGCAACGTTTTGCGAGCGGGGACGTGTACGAGGGCGAATGGGTGGATGATATCGTCGAGGGTAATGGGATGTATACGTACGCGGACGGGTCCACGTTCAACGGCGCTACGCTTTCGGGATCGCGAGTGCGCGGAAGGTACGCAGCGAAGGACGGATCGGTGGAGTACGACGGTGAATGGCGCGGTGATTATCGGCATGGTCGTGGTAAATTTTCCGCCGTTGGGTCATTCAAGTACATAGGACAGTGGCGCGACGATCTCAGGCATGGGCGAGGCAAGTGCGAACTCGCCACGGGATCGACGTACGACGGCGAGTGGCGAGACGATCAGTATCACGGCAAGGGCGTGTTAAAAACAGCGACGTTCGAGTACGTTGGTGACTTTGAAAGTGGTCGTCGGAAAGGACAGGGTGTGTGCAAATTCACCGACCTCGGTGAGGAGTATCGCGGCGCGTTCGACGACGACGCCGAAAACGGCAAAGGCAAGCGATTATACGCCGACGGCACAATTTACCAGGGCGAGTGGCGTGACGGTAAGCGACACGGCAAAGGTGCGTGCACGTACGCCAACGGTGATGAATATCAAGGCGAGTGGGTGCGAGACGAGCGACACGGTTACGGCGTGTGCGTCTTCGCCGATGGCACAAAGTATCGCGGCGAATGGGAACGCGATTGCTGGTGCCAAAGTACCGCCGAACCGGCGTTTACGAAAGTTTTCGGGCCGGGCGTCGTCAAAGCGAGCGCGGGGACAGCGAGCATGATTGGCATCGAGGCGAGAGATGAGTTGAAGAATAAACGCTTGAGCGGGGGCGATATATTTACCGTCAAGCTAACACACGTGGATTCCATGGAAACGGACGACGAACTCGTCGAATACGGCACCGTGACGGATAACGGCGACGGGACGTATGTGGCGTACTATACGTGCACGGTGGCCGGTGCATATCAGTGTGAAATCATCATTGGAAACGACGAACAATGCGGAAACTCTCCATACGACGTCGTCGTCGAGCCCGCGCGTGCGAGCGCAAAGCATTGCGTCGTCGAAGGCGATGGTACGAGGCGAGCCGCGGTTTCGCAACGCGCATCGTTTACGATCAAGGCTCGCGATGAGTTCGATAACGATGTGTTTGAAAACTTAAGCGAGCAGCTTCCTTTGCAAATCTCGATCACCGACGTCAACGGACACGAAATCAAAACTAAGGATGGAGTGAAGATTGAAGACGACGGACGCGGGCGATTTGTGGCGTCGTACGAACCCGTCGAGGATGGCTTTTACCGTCTAGTCGTGTCTTGTAGAGACGTGCTCATGGGCTCGAGTCCATACGCGCTTCGCGTGCACGTTAGCTCTCATGAGCCAAAAATGCCGAGCGGTGACGCGCGCGTACCCCAAGGATCCATCGCGCCCGCGCCAAACGATCTCGCCAGAGATTGGGAAATCATCGCGAAGACGGATTTCACGCGCGACGGCGACGATTTCGGTTGGGACACCGAATCGGAAGACGAAGAAACGGCGGAAGAGAAGGCTCTTCGCGAGAACCCGAACGTGGCGGTGATTTCGAATTACGAAGACTTGTACAAGGTTGGTCGGTTGCAAAAGCGAATGAAGGAAAAGCGCGCCGAGGAGCAAGCGAAGAAACTCGCCGACATGAAGGCAAAACTCGAAGTCTTATCCGTCGCGCGATCGGAGAGCGCGTCCATCGAAAGTAAGCCCGCGCGCGAGGCGGCTTCGTTAAAGGATTTAGATTGATTATCGTTTCGCATCGGTATTAATACTTCTAACTCACCCGTCGTCATCCGCAAACGACAGCGTCGCGGGAGGCGGCTTCTTTTTCTTCTTCTTCGCCTCTGTCACATCGCCTCCGGCGACGTCTTCACCGTCGCCGGTCGTCTCTTTACGCTTCGACCCTTGAAACTTGAACTTGCCTTCCTTCAAGGACGACTCTTCCGCCGCTTCCGCTTTTGCGAGCGATTCCCGCAAAGACGCGTTCTCGTCGTCCAATTCGCACGCCCTCCTCCACGCCGCGGTCGCCTCGGACAACCTACCCAGCGCCGAGCACGCCGTCGCGAGTCGAACGTACCCCTTCGTCCACTCGCAGTTCAATCGAATCGTCTCCTTCGCGTCATCCAACGCATCGTCGTACCGCGCAAGCTCAGCGTACGCGGCGCTTCTATTACTAAAAAACACCCAATTTTTCGGCTCCAGCGCCGCCGCGCGCGAGAACGACGCCACCGCGTCTTCGAATCGCTTCTCTTGAAACGCCCTGTTCCCCTCGCCCTTATGCACGGCGGCCATCTCCGCGATCGACTCGTCGTCGTCGAATCCCAGCGCGCTCAACGCCGACCGCCGCGGCGTCGCCCCCGACCGCGCCCTCGCGTCCGACTCGTCGTCGTCGAATCCCAGCGCGCTCAACGCCGACCGCCGCGGCGTCGCCCCCGACCGCGCCCTCGCGTCCGTCTCGCCGCGCACCGCGTCCGTCCGCGCGTCCACCGCGTCTTTCACCGTCGCTCGCGCGTCGTCGTCGTCGCGCGTCGTCGTCGTCGCGCCCAGAAGTCCCGCGTGCGCCTCTAGAAATTTTGGCAATCTTCGAACGTACGCCACGCTCCCCCTCGCGCCCTTCCGCGCGCCCGCGCCGCCGGTCGATCGCGCGCCGTCGTCGCGCGCGTCGCCGTCGTCGCCGCGTCCCGCCTCGCCGTACTGATCGTCGTGCGCGTGCGTCTTCCTGCCGCCGCGGGACATCGCGTCGCGCTCTGCGGCGCGCCGCGGCGCGCCGCGTCGCGCGCGTCGCGTCGCGCGCCGCCGCGCGCGGCGCGCGCGATGGCGACCGCGTCGGACGCCGCGTCGCGTCCGCGCGCGGCGCGCGCGCCGCGCGAGGACGCGTCCAAGACGCTCGTGCTCGTGCTGTGCGGCCTGCCGGGGGTCGGGAAGACGACGCTCGCGCGCGCGCTCGCGACGCGCGCGCGCGAGGACGGGCACGACGCGCATCACGCGCGTTACGACGCGCGCGAGCTGCGCGCGATGACGCGCGAGGACGGGACGACGGCGTTCGAGCCGGCGCGGTGGCGAGCGGCGCGCGCCGAGGCGGCGGCGGACGTCGACGCGGCGACGAGACGAGGAAACGCGCGAGAAGACGGCGTGAAGACGGTGGTGATCGTGGACGATAACATGTATTACAGAGGCATGCGGTGGGAGGTGTTTCGCGCGGCGAGGGAGGCGAGGGCGAGCTGCGCGTGCGCGCACGTGACGGCGCCGACGAACGAGGCGAGACGGCGAAATCGAAGTCGCGAGGGCGCGGAGGCGGTTCCGGAGGAGGCGTTCGAACGCATGACGCGCGCGTTCGAGGCGCCGGCGGCGACGACGCCGGGAGATGGGGCGACGTTTCCGGCGTTCGTCGTGGACGCGACGGGGGAGACGGACGTGGACGCCGCGTGGTCGCGCGCGCTCGAGTTTTGGGGACCGGCGCCGGATGTTCCGGCGAGCGAAGCCGAACGCGAGCTCGAACGCGAGGCCGCGCGCGCGGAGACGGCGAAGTCGGCGTTGCACGCGCTCGATGTTCGCGCGCGCGCGAGCGTGTCGCGCGTCGTCTCGGACGCCGCGGACGCGCGTCGAACCGACGTCGCCGCGGCGGCGAACGAAGCGCGACGCGCGCTCTTACGCGACGCGCGCGCGCTCGACGGTTCTCGAGACGACGTGTTGGAAGAGATGGCGATGTTAGAAGGCGCGTTCGCGCGAACGCTTAGCGGTTTGTAGAAGAATTCGTTGCTACGGTAGTACAGTCTACGATTCCCAGGTCTCGCCCTTCGTTTTTCTAAACTTCCACGCGTGCGTCAGGCTCTCGTGCAAATCCGTGTACTTTGCCTCCCACCCGAGCTCGTGTTTAATCTTGTCCACGTTCGCGTACACCTCGGCGTAGTCTCCGGGCCGAGGTTCGGCGCGATAGTGAATGTCTATGTCGACGCCCGTCACCTTTTTACACGTCTCGACGAACTCTCGCATGCTCACGCCGCTCCCCGTGCCGACGTTGTACAACGACGGAGGATTGTCAAATTTGTTCTTTTCCGCCACCGCTATGTGTGCATCCACTAAATCTACCACGTGCACGAAATCTCGTATCGTCGTCCCGTCCCGCGTCGGGTGCTTCGTCCCCATCACCGTGAGCTTGTCGATGTTCTTCATCGCCGCGTCGAAGCACGCGCCGGAAATTCTCCCGTGCTCGCGCAAATCCGCGCGCGGCAACTCGCCCAACACGCCCTTGGGATCCCCCCCGAACACGTTGAAATAGCGCAAAATCGCCGCCTTAAACTTCGGGTTCGCCAGCGCGTAATCCTTGATCGCGTTTTCGGCGTACAACTTGGACTTACCGTACGGATTAATCGGCCTCGTCGGCGTCGACTCGGTGATGGGCAACTTTTCCACGTTCCCGTACGTCGCGCACGTCGAGCTGTAAATCATCTTCCTCACCTCCCTCGCGTGCATCACTCGCAATAAATTCACCGTGTTCGTCGTGATGTTCGAGTAATACCTCACCGGATCCGCCATCGACTCCCCCACGTACGCGATGGCGGCGAAGTGAAACACCACGTCCACCGGCGCGTTCGTGTTCCCGAACGCCGCGTCCACGTCCTCGACGACGCCCAGATCCCCGTACACCGCTCGCAGGCTTCCCTTCGGCGCCATCCTTCGCAGCGCCTCGACCGCGCCCGCGTTCCCTCGGCTCAAATTATCCACCGTCGTCACCGCGTAGCCTCGCCGCAGCAGCGCCTCGGCGCAGTGCGAACCGATGAATCCCGCCCCGCCCGTCACCAGCGCGTGCGGCCCTCGATCGCGCGCGAACGTGAACTTCGCGCGCGCGTCGTCGAGCGTCGTCGCGTCGCCGCTCGTCGTCGACGCGAACGCGTCGCGCGCCGCGCGCGTCGTCGTCATCGCGTCGACGTCGCCGCCTCGCGTCGCGCCTCGGCCTCGCGTCGCGCGCGCCGCGCACGCGAGCGTCAGCGCGACCGCGACCGCGACCGCGGGCGCGCGCCGATCGCGCGCGCGCGCGCGCGCCATCGTCGCCGTCTGCGGTCGCGCGCGCGCGCGGTCGCGCGATTTCTTGGACCGACCCACTCGTTCTTGAGTCACGACTCGCGAAAGAGGGATTCGACGACGAGGGATGCGATGCGATGGATCGATCGGCGCCATCGCGCGACGCGCCGGCGCGCGCGCGATGTCCGACGCCGACGCGATCGAGCGCGACGTCCTCGCCGCGATCGACCGCGACGGCGTCGCGGACACGGCGTCCGCGAGCGCGCGCCGCGGCGTCGATCATCAGGTGGTCGTCGGCGTCGTCAAGCGGCTCACGGCGGCGAACATGGTCGTCGCGCGCGCGATCGAGCGCTCGAGGACGACGCTCACGGCGGAGGGCGAGGACGCGCTCGAGCGCGGATCGCCCGAGGCGCGCGCGCACGCGTGCGTGCCGGCGGAGGGGATGGCGCTGGACGCGTTCAGGGCGCGCGCGGGACCGGGGACGGCGGACGTCGGGTTCAAGCAGGCGATGCAGAGGAATTGGTTGGCGATGGTGAAGGGAGCGACGCCGAGGGTGGAGCGAAGGGTGGAGACGATCGAGGACGACGTGCGGGAGGCGCTCAGGGCGCTGAAGGCGGGAGAGACGGTGGACGCGAAGACGCTGGAGACGCTGACGAAGAAGCGAAAATTGGCCAAGGAGGAGCGGTGGAAGGAGTACGAATTGACGAAGGGCGCGGAGTTCGCGCTCGAGCGCAAGGTGCTGCCGGCGGACTTGACGAAGGAGATGATGAACGAAGGGTCGTGGAGGGGACAGGCGTTTAAGGCGTATAATTTGGTGCCGGGGGCGGGGGCGCAGCCGGCGAGCGGGCACGTGCACCCGTTGCTCAAGGTTCGACAGGCGTTTCGGGAGATTTTCTTCTCGCTGGGGTTCTCGGAGATGCCGACGAATAACTTCGTGGAGAGTGGATTTTGGAACTTCGACACGCTGATTCAACCGCAACAGCACCCGGCGCGAGACGCGCACGACACGTTTTTTATGAAGACGCCGGCGACGATGAACTTTGCGCCGGAGGATTACGTGGAACGCGTGCGTAAGATGCACGAGACCGGGGGGAACGGCTCGATCGGTCATCAGTACGCGTGGAAGCGCGCGGAGGCGGATAAGAATATTCTTCGCACGCACACCACCGCGGTGAGCGCGCGCATGCTGTACGACATCGCGCAAACCGGTTTCAAGCCAGCGCGCATGTTCTCCATCGATCGCGTGTTTCGCAACGAAGCCGTCGATCGCACGCACCTCGCCGAGTTCCACCAAGTCGAGGGCGTTATTTGCGACAAAGATCTCACGCTCGGTGATCTCATCGGCGTGTTATATCAATTCTTTGAGCGTCTCGGGATGACGCAGCTTCGATTCAAGCCCGCGTTCAACCCGTACACCGAGCCTTCAATGGAAATTTTCGCCTTCCACCCGATGCTCAACAAGTGGGTCGAGGTCGGTAACTCCGGAATGTTCCGTCCGGAGATGCTCGAGCCGATGGGTCTGCCCGAGGACGTCAACGTCATCGCCTGGGGTCTCTCGCTCGAGCGACCGACGATGATCATGTACGGCATCGACAACATTCGCGACTTGTTCGGCTCGAAGATGCAAATCACGTCGGTGAAGAACAACCCGATTTGCACGATTTGATTAAGCGATCATCTATCACGATCAATACAAGACTAGAAACTATACGTCGCCACTCATCCCATCGCGCCTATTTCTTCGCGCCGGTTTCTTTCGCCTCGATCCATTTGGAAAAGTACGTCGTCGAACGCACGTCTTCTCGCCATAAGCACTGGCCAAAATAATCCACGTCTCGAACGGCATCGACGTCGTCGATGACGCGCTCGATGGCGTCGAGGACGTCGGGTAAGTTGACGCGGGCGGAGAAGAGGCGATCGAGGAGGTTGGCGCCGTTTCCGCGAGCCAGACGCCACAAATTTTCGTCTTCGTGAAGACGAACGGCGGCGTCGGCGATATCTTGCGGATCGGTACGATCGCCAAACCCGCCCCAGCCGTGCTCGGGGTCGATCGGCGCGCTCGAAGTGGGCGACCAAAACTCGACGACGTCCGGCACGCAGCCCTCGGAGCCGATGGGCGTCGTGCACGCGGGTAATCCGAATTGCCAAGCGTCGAGAATCTTGCCTTTGATCCCGGCGCCGAACCGAAGCGGTGCGAGCAACACGCGATGCGCGCGCAAAGTCTCGCCCAAGTCCTCCGCGAAACCTTCGAATAAGAATCCTTGCGCTGGTTTGTGAAATCGTCGACGATGGTTTTCGGTGGCGTACGACCCGTACACGCGCATCGTCGCGTCGGGGAGCCGTTGGCGCACCAACGGCCACACTTCTTCGCACAACCACTCCACAGAGTCCACGTTTGGTTTGTGCATGAACGTACCGATGGTGACGAAATCCTTCCGCGCGCTAAAATCCCTCTTCATCGCCTCGTCGTCGACGGAATCGACGAAGAAGGACGCCAAGCGTAATTTCCTCTCCGCCACGCCGCACTCCCGCGTCAACCACTCTTTTTCGACCGGCGAACACACCAAAGTCAAATCGCTCCTCTGCACGCTCGCGATCTCGCGCATCAAATCCTCGTCCCTCGCGTTCGGCGCGCACTTCATGACCTCCTTCGCGACGTCTTCGCCGCGCGTCTTCGCCGCCTTCGCCGCGCGTTCCCTCGCCCTTCGCAGCGCGTGCGCGTCCTGCATGTCGAGCACTCGCACCACGTCCGGCGCGATCTCCCGCAGTCTCCCCGCGTACGCCTCCTCCGCGAGAAACCTATCGAACACCACGCAATCCGGTCTCGCGTCGTCGACGAGCGCGCGCAATTCATCCCCTCGATTCGCCGAAGTCCGTCGCGTCTCCGCGCCCATCGCCCGGAGCGCGCGCTCCGCGTCCCCCCGCGCCTCCGCGCTCGCGACGCACGTCACGCGCCATCCCCGCCGCAGCGCTTCCTCGACCAGCGCCGCCGACCGCGCGCCCGCCGCCGAGGACGACGGTTCGATCCACTCCCACCCCACGAACGCGATCGACGGCGGCGTCGCTCTCGCGCGCGCCGCCCCGCGCGTCGTCGACGCGCGACGACGTCGCGATCGCGTCGCTCGCGCCGCGCACCGCGCGACGCGCGCCGTCGCCGTTCGCATCGCGCGTCGCGGTCCGCCGTCGACGCGTCCGCGAACGGCGCGACGCGCGCGTCGCGCGACGACGCGAATCGCGCCGCGCCGACGCGCGCGCGACGCGCGTCCGCGCGCGCGCGCGCGGCGACGCGCGGAAAAATATTCCGCGCCGCGCCGCGCGCGCGCGAGGACGCGTCGCGCGTCGCGCGCGTCGCGGTGCGCGTCGCGGTGCGCGTCGACGCGAATCGACGCGTCCTCGCGTCCCGACGCGCGCGCGGTGACGTCGCGAATCGCGTCGGCGCCGCACACCGCGCGCGCGACCGCGCGCGCGCGACGGCGACGCGCGCGCGCGACGGCGCGGAAAACGCGCCGCGCGATCGACGCGTCGCGCGATCCGGCGCGCGACGCGACGCGACGCGACGCGCGCGCGCGCGACGCGCGCGCGACGCGATGGATAAAACGCGGCGGCGCGACGACGACGACGGCGGCGACGGCGGCGACGCGACGGCGCGCGGCGCGCGAGCGTCGCGCGCGAGCGTCTTCAGGTGGACGCTCGACCGCGCGGCGCTCGGCCGGGGCGCGGGGAGCGATCACGCGAACGCGCGGCGGGTGTACGCGAGCGGGGTGACGCCGAACGCGACGTGCCGCGTGAGCGATTTTCCCGACGTCGCGCCGAGAAAGTTCACGAGCGACGGGTCGACGCTGCTGTGCGTGTCGAGACATCAGCAAGAGCTGGTGGGGTACGCGTTCAGGGGAATGCGGGCGTGCCTGAGGCGCGATAAGCGAGGGGAGGTGGTGGCGAGCGAGGCGACGGAGCGAGCGATGGGATCGTTTTGGTCGTACTTTGAAGAGAGGTGGACGACGCATCTGAGCGATGGAGACGACGCGATCGTGAAGGATTTCATGCTCGAGGTGCACGATGGGGAGTACATCGTCGCGGCGAGCGCGACGCCGTTGGATGGGTCGTCTGTCGCCGCGGGAGGGGCGATGCGGGAGGACGAAGACGGGGCGCCGGCGCGAGCGCCGGCGCGAGCGAGCGGGCGACGCGGAACGGAGACGCAGGAGACGTCGGGCGGGATTCCGGGCGCGCCTTCGATGCAGCGCATCGTGTTACATCTCGTGCGCACGAAGACGGGGGAGAAATTGGACTCGTTCACGTTTCGAGACGATTTCATGCACCTGCCGCGAAACGGCGCGGTGAGTCTTCGAGGCGACACGCTCGCGGTGTTGTCAATGAAGCATCAGCGCGTGATTTTTTTGCGGGTGCACGAAGAGGGACGATTCGAAGAAGTCGCGTCGATCGGTGAGCACATCACGAACGAAGACAAGGAAACTTTAGCCGCGCAAGACGCGCGCGAACGGGCTTGGATGGACGCCGAACCGCAAGCGGCGGAGACGGCGCGAACGCGCGCGACGGGATTCGCCGCCTCGGGGCGGTCGATGCTCACCGGATTGACGCAGCGTTTGGTGACCTCGTTATATCACGACGCGCGACGATCGTCGAGCCCGGACGCGCTGCGACTGTTGCACCGAAACTTTGAGCGATACGTGTCGTTGGTGATGCTTCGCGTGCGCATCCTGGACGCGAATTTGCTCCTCATCAAGTTTGGCACGCCTGAGTACGCGCTGGCGCGGCGCGGGGACAACGTCATCGGGCCGACGATGTACGGTGTGTTCGATCTGAGCAAGAATGCGTTTACGCAGACGGCGACGAGCATGAGCGATACGAACGGAGTGGTGGACGAAGAGTTAAACGCTCCGCCGCGCGGCGATTTTCCCTGGGCGCGCTTCGCGGGGAGCCAAGGAGAGGCGTTGGCTGTGTGTAACACGTCCACGGCGGAGATCGATGACGACGATGAAGATGCATTCAACACCATCGCCACGCGCTTGTTCCGTACGCAAGATTACCCACCGCAGTTCAGGTCGCTATCGCCGTACTTTGACAAGAGGCTCTTTTCTTACGACGAGCGCACGATCACCGCCATCGACCGCTTGCAGCCGCACGTGGACTTTGGCATTAAATTCGTCAACGCGCAACCGGGGCAACGGCGTCGCGTGAGTTTCAAGTTAATGGTGAACAATTCCCTGGCGAACAACGGACGAAGCAAGCGACGCGTGCAGTACGTTTTTCATCCAGTGTACCCGTTCGCGATGTCGATTTCCATCGCGTACATGCAACCGACGCTGGTGAACTTTCACGTGCGCTCGGCGCCAGGGGACGAGATGCACGATATAACGCGCGCGGGACTTTTGTAGAAGAAACCATAGAGAACATGTTGTATATTTGATTCATTGTTGCTACTGTCAATCAATTCTTCTAGACGTCGACCATGCCTGCAACGTCGAGCCTGTGCATCGGGTCGTTTTGCACAAAGACGTACACGGTGTCGCCGCGACCTCGGCAAATTTGCATGTCTGGATCGAGATACGTAACCGTCAGGGCGGAGTAGTTGCGCTCTTCGTTGGATAACGAAATCCCGAACACTTTAGATATGGGAGCCAGGGGAATATCGAGCTCGAACGAAGAATCAGTCGTGTACGATACGCTCGCTCGCAGACGTCTCAGAGGCCAACCTCGATCTATTTCGCACCGCTCGGTGTCGAGATCGTAGCTAAAGAATGTGGTCGCGCCCTTCTGTTTAATCATGTTGATTCCTTCCGTTCCCAGAATCTGCGGACAATTCGTGAACGCGCAGCTCCAAAGACCGAGCATCAGAGTGCTCTTCGCCCCTTTTCTTGTGGGATTCAACGCCTCGAGCGTGGCGATTTGCTCGTTGATGCGCTCGAGCGTGTCTGGACTACATTCGCGGCCGCCGTCGACATCCACCAACTCCGAAAGTAAGCGCGCTTTCGACGCATCGCGATCAGCCTCTTGGCGACGACGCAAAACTTCCGCTCCGCCCAGCGTGGCGACGGTTTTAAGCGCCGAGGCGACGAAGCCAGCAAAGAGATTTGCACCGTTCACCGCGTCCTTGGTCGTTACGCCAGTCTCCTCCACTTGGCGCTTTTCCTGTACGCGCGCTTCTTTTTCAGACTTTCGGGCGTCACTTTTCGCCTTTTGAGCGGCTTTTTTGAGAGATGTACGAGCCTTGATGATGTTTGTCTCAGAACGAATGCGTTCCTTCTCGTCTTCCTCGGCGTCGTTGGACGTCGCGCGGTCCTCAACTTTGACAACTTTTGCAGCCGTTTTCACCGCACCTGTCTTTTCAACCTTTGCGAGCTCCGCCTTGGCGGCTTCGTACTCGAGCTGCAGTCTTTTCAAACGCTCTTGATTCGCGCGTTGGCGTTCAAGCAACTCTTGCGATTGCTTTGCGGCCAACGCTTCGATCGCGTCAAGCTGCGCCTGCCTCTCGTCGGTTTTGGTTTCACTTGCCACCGACGAAGACGTCGTCGACACCGCGTCTCCAGCTTTGTTCGCTTCAATCTCTTGCGGCGTGAGCGCCTCGCCGACGCGTTGTGTTCCTTGCGCCACGGCTCTGACCAACCCGAGCAATTTTTCCTCAGTTTCGACCTTCAACTCGAGCTCAGCCTCGAGCTCAGCTTCCGCCTTTCTGCGCTCTTCTTCGGTCTTTTGTCTTAAAAGCACTTGATACTCCGCTTTTTCTTTCGCTGCCTGAACCTTTGCCGTGGCTTTGGCTTTAGCTTCTTCTTTCAGCTTGCGCTTTGCTTCCGCCTCCGCCTCCGCCTTGGCTTTGGCTTTGCGTCTCAACGCTGGAAGCACGTACCTTTCTATCGCCACAGCCACGGCGTCATCATCGTTCGTTTCGTCCAAAACAATATCGGCCACCGCTTTCGTGGCGTCGCTCGCGTTTCCGACGGCGACGCCGACACCCGCGTAGGTTAACATTTCCTTGTCGTTTTCGCCGTCGCCCAGCGCCAGGACGTTGGCCAAATCGATTTCCAACGACTCACACAGCTCGCGAACGGCGGCGCCTTTGCTCGCACCTTTCGGTAAGAATTCTAACATACCGGATACGGCCACGGTAACATCGCATGCGTTGGAGAGCGAGCTTCCGCGCACCTCGAGGCGGTATCGATGCACGTCTGCGTCGTCGCAAAAGAGTAACAACTTGTTCACGTCGTACTCGTCGCTCTTGGCCAATAAATCTCCACACTCCACCGGTTCTGGCTCACCGTAGTCTAACACTTTGTCCGTGAGCTCGTTTCGCTTCGAGCACACGATCTTGGTGTCGCAAAACGCCACAATCGTGCAGTCTCGCGCTTCCGCAAAGCGCAAAATATCCTTCACGTACGCCTTATCCAACGTCCGACTCTTGATCGTCTTCCCGCGTCCATCGCACGTGATGAGACCTTGTATGAATAATCCAGGCATATTCTTGTTATCCCGCCCGAGCTCGTCGTACAGCTTGCGCGCCCACGGCCCTCTGGTCTTCCCCGTGGCGACGACGGTGCGCACGCCCAACTCCGCCGCTTCCCGCAGCGCCTCCGCCGTCCTCTCG
>Ga0222715_10003119_pt1 | contig 14923 bp, 8 predicted proteins | sample C33_9DmetaG_FD_165056 | JGI IMG/M metagenome (GOLD analysis project Ga0222715, IMG submission 165056) | Estuarine water microbial communities from San Francisco Bay, California, United States - C33_9D | ecosystem: Environmental > Aquatic > Marine > Unclassified | place: USA: California...
GAACCTACTAAACATAAAGATAATTTAGCAGGAAGATTAATGTTTAATGCTGGTGTTCCTTTATGTAAATTTATTGGAAAATATTTGACAAATACTAAGATGGAAATGAGGAATCAATAATGGCTGGAATTTCACTTACAGAACAGCTCAATCCTATGGCTCAAACATTCAGGGTTGTAGAGCGTCAAGGTTCTGTTCTTACCGGTGTAGGTTTATTCTTTTCAAGTGCTCCGACAGCGTTACAAGATGATTTGCCTATCATTATAGAATTAAGACCAGTCGTTAATGGTGGTAATCCATCATCACAAGAATTTATTCCTGGTACAAGAGTTACAGCATCAGCTGCTCAAATTCGTACAGTAGCAAGCGCAACTTTCAGTGATGCGACAGAATATAAATTTACTTTTAGAGAACCACTTTATGTTCCTGGAAATACTGAAATGGCTATTGTGGCCTATACTGCTGCGCCTGCTAGTCAATACAAAGTTTTTGCAGGAACATTAGGCGAATATAAATTACCTAATTCTAATTCAGTAAGAGTAACTCATCAGCTAGATGCTGGTGTATTCTTTCAATCTTCAAATGGTACAACTTGGTCAAAGGATCAAAATACAGATATTGCTTTTAAAGTTTATAGAGCAGTATTTACTAATAATATTAATACAGCAAGAGTCAGAATTCCTACTCCCCCAGTCAAAGCTCTGACCGAAAATCGCTTTACAGAAAACTTAGTTAAATATCCTTCTGATCCAATTATATTAACTGCAGGAGCTGATTCTGCACAAGTGATTCACCCATCGCACGGGTTTTTGCCTGGTGATACAGTTCACTTAACTGGCCTTGATAGCTCAACATCTTATGGCGGTGTTTTTGGTTCAAGTATTGTAGGACAAAGAACTATCACAAAAGCAGATCCGTATGGCTACACGATTGCGATAGATTCATCAGCAGATTCAAGTGGAAGATTTGGTAATAATATTGTAAAAGCTACAGAACAATATGTAATTAACGATATGATATTATCTCTGCCGCGTTATGAACCAATACACACTGAAATATATGCAACTGGTAATTTTATTACTCATAAATCGTTTGGCGGAACAGAAACCCAAGGAGCTAGAACGAATAACGTAGCTGTTGATATTGGCCAGGTTATGAGACTAAAAGATCCTCATGTGGTACAATCAATTAATAATGAAGCAGCAGATAGTTCTTCTACATATTTCGATATTACTCTTAAAACTGATCATAAGTATGTTGCTCCTAGCATTAACGTTAATGCAGGATCTTTTGGAGTTATTAGCAACTTTATTGATTATCAAGATTCTGCAAGTGAAGATATTAATTCTGATGGCGATAGCGATAGAAACGTATTATCGACTATTACGCATGTTGGAGAAACAAATGCTGATGGTGGTACTACTGCTTCTAAACATATTACGATACCATTCGTGCTAGAAGATGATGCTACATCAATCAGAGTAATTATGGATGCTATCCGTCCTCACGGTTCTGATTTCTCTGTTTGGTACAGAACAAATCAAAGCGCATCATCAACAAGAATATCAGAAATCGATTGGACAGAATTTAGTAAAACTATTAACCCACCGAATAAATCTAATTATTCTCAGAACGAAAGAAGTCCTTTTACTAGACAATATGAATTTAATATTTTTGATATAGAATCGTTTGATGAATATCAAATAAAAATTACTTTCAATTCAACTCGATCTTCCAATGTTCCTATTATTAAAAACCTTAGAACGCTTGCAACAATATAATGAAAGACTATTTAATTAAAGTTGAAGGATATCCAGATTTAGCCAGAGATGTTAGAACTAACTCCATAGTTAATATAAATAAAGATAAGTCTAATTTGCGTCGAAGAGCTCGGGATGCTAAAATTAAAGAACGTGAAGAATTTGAACAAATAAAGACAGATGTAACAGAAATTAAAGCAATGCTGCAGCAACTATTAGAGAGCAATAATAATGGCTAATTCAAAGATACCTTACGTTGATCTTGGCGATACACTAAATACTAGCAGATTAAGATTTAACGATCTTATTGATTCCGTTGGCGATGTTTCAACAATGACTACTACTGCTGGCCCTGTGGCTGATGCTATCAATGAGCTTGATTCTGACATTGGTCCTAGACCACATTCTAATTTAACTACTATTGCTAAAAATTTAACAGATGCTATCAATGAGCTTGATTCTGACGTAGGCGTTAGACCTTATATATCTCTTTCAACCACTGCTAAAAATCTAACAGATGCTATCAATGAGTTAGATGCAGAACTTGACGATATTAGTCCTGCTGCAATGGGTACATCTGCTTCCACTGTAAGTGGAGCTATTAGTGAATTAGAAGCTGAAATTGATACGCTCAACGCTCATGTCGAACCTGCGCAAAGTCTTGTTGGATTCATCAGTACTACACTTACCGATGCTATCAATGAGCTACGTGATTCTGTAGGTACACTAGCTAGTCTAAGTACCAGCGCTCAAAATGCTTTTGCGGCCATCAATGAATTAGATGCTGAGTTAGGTACTATTTCATCCGGCGCAATGGGAACAACTGCTTCTACAGTAAGCGGGGCTATATCCGAATTAGAAGTTGAAATTGATACACTAAATGATTCAATGGGTTCTGGTGGTTTAAATACTACTGGACAAAATATAGTTGCGGCCATTAACGAGCATGAATCTGATATTGGCACAGTTGGTAACTTAACTACAACAGCAACAGCATTAACCACAGCTCTTAATGAATTAGATGCGGAACTAGGTACTATCACAGCCGGTGCTATGGGCACAACGGCATCCACAGTGAGTGGAGCTATATCCGAATTAGAAGTTGAAATTGATACTCTTAACACTAAAGTAGAACCTGGTCAAGCTTTAACAACTACTGCAACTACTTTATCTGATGCTATTAACGAATTAGATTCAGACATTGGAGCAAGACCTTATACAGGTTTGACAACCACAGCAAAAACTTTAACTGGTGGTATTAATGAGCTTGATGGTGAAATTGGTGCGGCTAGTTTAACTACTTCTGCAAGTACTCTTCGCGGTGCTATTAATGAGCACGAAACTGATATTACTACATTGAATGATTCAATGGGCTCTGGAGGTTTAAACACAACAGGCCAGAACGTTGTAGATGCTATTAACGAATTAGATTCAGACATTGGCAGTAGACCAGCTATAAATCTTACAACAACTTCTAAAACTTTAACTGGTGGTATTAATGAGCTTGATGCTGAAATTGGTGCTTCTTCTTTAACTACTGTCTCAAATACACTATCTGGTGCTATTAACGAATTGAACGCTATGTCTACAGATTCAGTAGATGAAGGCTCAACAAACATTTACTATACAACAGCTAGAGTTGATTCAGATTTAGGCAATTTTCTTGTTGAAGGAGAAGGCATTGATATTACAAATGGCGCTGGCACTTATACAATTAAAGGCGAAAATGCTTCAAGTTCAAATAAAGGCGTTGCATCATTTAACTCTGGAGATTTTACAGTAACATCTGGTGCAGTAAGTTTAAATACACTATTAACTTTAAAAGACAGCGCCAGTGATACTGGTTCTGCTTTGGATAGAGGTAATACTCTTACAGTACAAGGAACAAGCGGCCAAGTTACGAGTGTAAGATCTGGCGATACAATTACAGTTGGCTTACCTGATGATGTTGTTATTGCTGGTAACTTAACTGTTCAAGGCGCACAAACAATTCTAAATACCTCAACATTAAATGTTGAAGATAAAAGTATTGTTCTTGGGTCAGGCCTAACTGATTCAAACCAAGCTGGTGGAGCTGGGGTTTTTGTTGGTGGTGAAGTTGATGCAGCTACTTTTTACGCTGGCTTTAGATGGAATGAAACCAGTAGATATTGGGAAGCAACTGACTCAACTGGTACGTTCTATCAATTGTCAATTGCTGCTCCAACTACAGGTGGTATTCATTTTAAAGACGATGATGATGATGATCTATTTGTAAATGCAACCACAGGTTCCGGAACATTAAAGATTGATGGTGGTACATCAGTTCAAACAAACTTGGCAGGATCTACTTTAACAGTTTCTGTTGATGAAGCAGATTCAGACATTCTTGGTATTGCATCATTTAGCTCTGATAATTTCTTAGTATCAGCCGGCGATGTTACAATTAAAAATGGTGGAGTGGCAAATGCTGAATTGGCTAACTCATCAATTTCATTTAAAGATTCTGATGGTAATACTGCAGCAGTTTCGTTAGGCGGAACTCTTACTTTTGTAGAAGGTGAAGGCATTGATATTGGTGTTAATTCTTCAACCGATAAAGTTACTATTGAAGTAAATGATTCAGATGTTAAGAAAATTGCGGGCGGATTGTTTAGTGGGAATGTCGAAACAAATATTACCGCAACATATCAATCAGATGACAATACTGTAGATTTATCTGTAGCTGCTGCAACAACATCTACGTTGGGTGTTGCTTCATTTAATAGTAATGACTTTAGTGTTACCGCTGGTGCTGTAAGTGTTAAAGCTTTAGGCATATCAAATGCACAACTTGCTGGATCAATTGCTAATTCTAAACTAACCAATAATAGTATTACAATTAAAACTAGAGAAGATACTATTGGTAAATCAGTATCTCTTGGTGGCAATGTAACATTAGATGTTATGGATTCATCGTCTGCTCAAGCTATGATTGATGCAACATTTACAGCTACTGATTATGTTGGAACTTTACAGGCTGGAATTGGTTTAACATCAACTGGCGACATTAGTGGATCCAACATTAATCATTCATTAGAATTTGCGCCTAATGAATTATCTACTCAAATATCTGCAGATAGCACAGACCAGTTTGTATTATGGAATGGCGATTCAGCTACTAGAATGGCATTAGGCGCAGTTGATACACGTAGTTTAAACGGCCTTGGATTAACATCTGATGGCGATATTACATTTGATGCTGAGGGTAATGACTTTTTGTTTAAAAATGGCCTAGGTGGTGATACTACTACCATGACCCTAGATGATAATGGTCTTTTTGAAATTAGTAATGCGCAATCTATTAATTTAAAAACTACAGGTAATGGTGCAGATATTAAGCTTAAAACCCTCAATTCCAGTGGGGCGTTGCGCGTAACAGATAACGCAGGCGGAGCGTATTACACATTAATTAGCTATGGTAATGGATCTAACGCAGGCGGGGTTACTGTATCTGGGGATGGGGAGTTCTATGGAACTGGTGGCGGTGGTAGTGGAACAGACGCTGTAACTATAAAGACTGGTAACGGCGATCTTACACTTGATGCTGGATTGGGAATAATTAATTTCAGAGACGGAACAGCACAAAGAGGATTTTTAGACCTTAATACAGCAGATCAGCTTTCATTCAAATTAAAAAGCAATACAGTTGGTGATGGATATGGCGTATCGGCTCTAGACCTTAAAGAGTCTGATGGTACTGGTATAGTAAATGTTGTTGGATATACAGCATCAAATACCGTATTTACTTCTAGAACTGAGATTACTAAAACTAATACTTCAACAGAAAACCTTAGCTGGAAAACTAACCAATATTATAAAATTACAAATACTGGTAATAATAATTTTCCAATAGGCTTTACTGATTTGCCTGCAAATAGTTATTTTGCTCAATTAATGGTAATGCTCGTAAACGGAGCAACCGGTGGCAGAGAGATTACTTGGCCATCTTCTGTAAAGTGGAGCGGTGGAGTAAAACCTCAAACTCCGGTTGCTTCAAGTTCCACTCAACTTTATCAATTTTTTACAACTGATGGTGGAGCTACTGTTTATGGTTCTGTTGTTGGTCAAGATTTTGCATAATAGAGAATTAAATGATATTAAACAACGGTAAATCCAGTCATCTTTTAAATTGGGATATTAGACATCTGCGGCCGTCAAGACTAGATAGTTCAGATGGTCCGTTAATGGTTGTGGATATGAATTATCCAGAATATAGAAATGCTTCTATTTTGAACCGGGGTCCTTTGAGAGATAGTCATGCTGGAAACGCAGCAGGATCGCAAATAGTTAATGGAACATATTATCCTAATGATGTCGTTGAATATGGTAGTAATACGTCTAGAGAAACTGGTAGTATTACTAAGAGCCCTGATCCAGTTTTTAATGGTGGAATTCTTAATTTAAAAATGTTGCCTGTTCCATTTTTGCAAGATGGTAATAGAGGCAAACCCGCAGCGTCTTTTTATACAGTTCATTTTGGTATGCCAATTCGAACACGTCGAACTTATATTGGTGCCGGTATTTATCAACTTAGAGGAAATGGTACTCAAATTTCCCATTGGCAAGTAAATAATAATAAGGGCGATTTATCTGAATTTCATAAATATTACACTGATCCAAACGGTAATAATGATTCAGACCAAAAGATATTTGTTGAGCAAAATTTACATAAAAACTATATTCCTATCGGTGCGTCGTATATTAGCTACCCTAATGTGATTAATAGCAGTGTGCGAGATATAGAACTTACTAATTCTGCGTTTACTTACCTTCTAAGCGATAATGACCCAATTGCCGATACAACTGCTAAATGCGGTACAATTAGAAGATATCCCACCGATTACGGCACCGCGCAAAACTTTGGAAGTTGGCGCCCTGGAAGCGGCGTACCATTTCGCGTACCAACTACAATTGCAACTTTAGATTCTGATTTTTTTAACGCCAATGGCGAAGATTGGTGGATTTCGCGTGTTTCAGGCAATTATAATTTTGATGCACATGCGTATAAAATGCGAATGCAATTAGGGCCAACGCCAAATGGTAATCCTACTTATGGCGATGATAATTTAAAAGTGCTTATTCATTGCACTGGTCTTAAAAAACAAAGTGAAGGGTGGGATGGTTATAATACATTTGTAGATGATAGTTGGATTATATCTGCTACTATGAGTAATTATCAAGGCAGCTCATTTACTATAGATAGCGATCAATATCATTTTAATCTGAAAAGACATTCTAGCAATCCCAACTCTGGCATTAACACTTATTGGGCCAATAGGGGGTTTGATGCTTTTGATATATCTCAAGATGGAAAAATAATGACTCTAGTTGCGAATAACTTTGCCGGAGGCCAGGAGCTTGTGAATTTTGTTTTAGATACTCCGTGGGATTTGAGCACAGTTCAACCTTTTGATTACTTTGATAGCGCAACAACCGGCAATGGAAGCTTCACACGAAATGGCGATGCGTTGGTGGCCAGCAGTGGACAGAGTTTGAACAATCCTAAATATGATATTTATAGTGATGCCGATTCAGCTGCAACATATAGACTTGAGAATGTTGCTGATTGGAAAGGCATGACTCTAGGATATGCCGGAATAGATTGGGATGACTTAGCTGATCATGTGTCCGCATGGTCAACCATTGGTCCGCCCGCGCTGTTTCCTCTGAATCGATTTGATTCAGCGTTTAATCAAATAAATGCATTTGGCGACCCCCTCGGCGATATGGATTCTGGTGGATATGGAGGTCCAGGTGATAAAGATGCTGATATTGTTAGGAGATTTGGAAGTAATGCAAAACATTTAAGAGATTCTGAAAGCTTTGCTTTGTTTGGAGATTCCTCAAGACTGCAAGCAAAAATAGATGAACTTATTCATGCCCCAATTAATCATGCAGATAGTGGTTATACTAGTATTGCAGATTTCTATGATTATTATGTGGGCGATCTTAATCCTCATGTAGTTTACACCAAAGCATCTAGCTACCGAAGAGGATGGGCGAACGGAATTAATAGTATTTGTTGGAATCATACTGGCGAATATTTGTATGTAGTTAATAACTATGGCGGAGTTGTTCAATATGAATGTACAGCTTTAAGAGATAGTAATTCTCAAGCAAATAGATATTCATTTGCTGATTCTGGTTCTGATGGTGACATCATCAACGGCCGTCCGGTCGGTGGTGGAGATATGGTTTTTTATGGTAGACCTGGTCTTTAAGGTTTTTAAAATCAAATAATTGTATAAAAGGTCAACTTCGGTTGGCCTTTTCTTTTTATATAAATCTGTTTTGTTATAAATAAAACAAAATGGTGCAGGGGCGTTCGCGTCCGACAAAGGTTACACGGAGTAAGCATGGCCCAATACGAAGAATTTACAATTGATCAAGGCGCAGATGTAGCCATTGAAATTCATTTAGTAGAAGCAGATGGATCAGTAAAAGATCTAACAAACTATTCTGCACTAGCTAAAATGAAAAAATCGTATAACAGCGATAGCTCCGATACGACAACTTTTACCACCACAATATCAAATCCATCGACGGATGGCATTTTAACTTTAGCTTTGACTAATACTCAAACTGATGCTCTTCGCTCTGGTAAATACGTATATGATGCAGAAATTTCTTTCTTAGATAGTGATAGTAATACTATTATAGAAAGAGTTCTTGAGGGAAGAATACAAGTCACTCCATCAGTAACTCAATAGGAATATTATGGTACAAAGAAGTTTAGTTGTTTCGTCAGGCACAACAACACAAGTAAAAAAAGTAGTGTTGGGCAGGCCTGTGCGTCGAGTAATCCAAGCAGCGAATAATATTAATTCGGCTGGAGATGTTGATGTTAGTAATGTAGTAGATGGCAGTGTTCTTGTTTATAGTGGGTCTACTTCAAAATGGACTGCAACTCAAGACTTAGAAAATCAAAATATTAACGGAGGCACATACTAATGGCCACTATAATTAGAATAAAAAGGTCTACAGGTACGATTGCCCCTACAAACCTTAAATCAGGAGAGTTAGCTTATTCTGGTGGTACTGGTCTTTATAACAATGGTGGCGATAGACTTTATTACGGCAAAGGCGATGATGGATCAGGTAATGCAACATCTATTGTAGTAATTGGTGGTGAGTATTTTGCTGGTTTATTTTCAGCAACAAGCGCAAATGGTAATATTGAAGCTGATAAAGTTGTAATTCTCGACGGATCAAGTAAAGTAAATCAATGGAATGTTGATAACTTAAGACTTGATGGGAGCAGCATAACATCAACTGTTGCAGATGAAAGTATTATTATTGATCCTAATGGTGCTGGTAATGTTGATGTTAACTCATCTAAAATTATTAATGTCACAGATCCAGTAGGAAATCAAGATGCTGCAACTAAAGCATATGTTGATACAAATATTGGTTCATCTGTAATAAATATTAGAGACGATTCAGATAATAATACAAGAATTAATTTAGCTGATTCTGAACTTTCTATACATGGTGAAATTGGTATTACTACATCTGGCGATGGAGCAGATGGTAATAAAATTACCATTAAGATGACAGACACAACAGTAACTGCTGGTTCTTATGGTTCTGCAACTCAAATTCCAACATTTACAGTTAACTCTCGCGGCCAATTAACCGCCGCTGCTACGGAATCAATTGCATCTACTTTGAATTTAGATGCTGATGGTGGTAATGGCGATGTGTCTCTTCTTGATTCCAATCTTACAATTGCTGGTGGAGTTAATGTTAACACTGCAGTTTCAGGAAATATAGTTACAGTTAATTTAGATTCTGATATATTAAATCTTGGTCAACTCACAGTTGATAATATTAAATTAGATGGTAATACTATTAGTTCTACTGACGGATCTAATACTCTTTATATTGATCCAGCTCCTGTCGATTCTGATGGTGGCGATTTAATTATTCGTGGTAACCTTACAGTTCAAGGTACTCAAACTATAATTAATTCTACAACAATGTCAGTGAATGATTTAAATATTGTTCTTGCTGATTCTGCTGCTGATGGCACTGAAGCTGATGGCGCTGGAATTACTGTAGGTGGAGCTGGGTACACTGGTACTAAACCAACTATTACTTGGGATAATGCTAATGAAGCTTGGGACTTTAACTATAAAGTAAATCTTCCAGATTCTATTGGCGGTTCTTCACTTACATTTAACGATGTATCAGTAAAAGAAGCAATTGAAGATCATTTAGTTGATAATTTCTTGCTTGCAGGTGAAGGTGTTGATCTTACATACGTTGATGGGTCGAATACCTTAACAATCTCAGCTGAGACATCTACACTAACAAACTTGGGCGTTGCATCATTTGGCGGATATGCTGATAGTGCTTTGGCGTCTGCACCAGGAAACGAAAGACAATTTAGCTTATCATCTGGCGATGTAACAATTGCCGTTGTCGATGGCGGTATTTACTAATACCTTTACACATAACCTTTTTTAAGGAACCACTATGGCTACTAAAGTTAGACTGAAGAAGTCCGCCGTTGCGGGCAGAATTCCAGAAGTCGCATCATTAGATTATGGCGAACTAGCCATTAACTACCAAGACGGAAATCTGTATTATAAAAATACAGATGATGATGTTAAGTCATTACAAGAATCCCCGATAGAATTCGCTGCTAAAAACGAATCAGGTTTTCCTGTTACAAAAGGACAGGCTGTTTACATTAATGGTGTGAGCGGAAGCAAACCCACGATAGGCCTAGCTGACGCAAATAATCCTTCTGCCATGCCTGCGTTTGGTTTACTTAAAGCCAGTGCTAATAATAATGCTGAAGTTGTAATTATTACTTCCGGAAATTTAACAGGATTAGATACTTCTAGTTTTGCAGTAGGCAATACATTATATGTATCTACTACAGCTGGAGCAATCACTAACGTTAAGCCAGCCGGTGAAGCCTCTCTTATTCAAAACATCGGTAAAGTTGTAAGATCCCATGCCTCTGAAGGTATTATTAAAGTTGGCGGAGCCGGTCGTACAGCAGCTACACCAAACTTAAATGCTGGTAATATTTTTATTGGTAATGATTCGAATTATGCATCTACTGCATCGATGCAAACAGAAACTCGAAAGCATCTTGTTGCTGGGGATGGAATAGCTTACAATACTGCAACGGGTGTTATAACGCGTAATGCCATCGATACAGATTCTGTAACTGAAGGTTCAACTAATCTTTATTATACTAGATCAAGATTTGATTCAAACCTACAAAATATTACTACTAGCATAATACCCGATACCGATTCTGCATATGATTTAGGTTCTAATAATTTACGATTTAAAGATCTTTATTTAAGTGGTAATAGTATCTTCTTAGGTACTATGATTTTGCATGAAAGCAATGGTCAATTAGCTATTAGGGATGCAGACAGCAATCCTATGACCTTTGAATTGAGCCATAACTCAACTAATGATTTGCCCGAAGGTTCAACTAATCTATATTATACAACTTCTAGAGCAGATAGTGATTTTGATATTAGGTTAACAACCAAGTCAACAACTAATGTGGCAGAAGGTACTAATCTATATTATACAACCGCAAGATCTGATAGCGATTTTGATGTTAGGTTAGACACTAAAAATACAGATGATATTATAGAAGGTACTAATCTATATTATACAACCTCTAGAGCAGATAGTGCAATAGATGTTAGAGTTGATTCTGCTTTTGTAGATAATTTAACGACAGTTCTTACTAATAAAATATTAGTAGATCCATTACTTGATTCTACAGCCGTATATGGCCGGCAATACGGAAGTCTGGCTATCAATAGTAATACAAATATTGGTGACTCTACTCAATCAGTATTTAATTTTAGCTCTGATGATAGTTCTAGAAATTCTGTTTTAGCGCTGTCCATTGATAATCAATTTAGTCATGGAATTGGAGTAAGTGGAACAACAGCTAGTAATGAAATGGTTGTTGGTTTTTCTGGAACAAATACTAGCTTTAAAGTTAAAAGTGACATTGGATCTTCGCCATTCGATTTAGATGGTGGCACCACTTTACTTTCAATTGATACTAGTGGTAAAATTAATATTCCGAATTTTACGGAAGCAGCTTCTAAAACAAGCGCTGCTTTGACGGTTGCTGGTGGTCTTGGTGTTGATAAAAACATTAGAGCCCAAGATATTATTGCTCAAGGTAATGTTACTGCAACCGGCACATTATTTGGTACGTTATCTGCTGCATCTTTGACTGACAGATCTACTTCAGACTTAACAGAAGGTACTAGATTATATTACACTGATGCTAGAGTAGATTCATATGTCAATACTAGTATTAATACTACAGATATTCAAGAAGGTACTAGATTATATTACACTACTGCAAGAGCAGATAGCGATGCTAAGAATGCTATTTCTGTAGTAGATAATGGTGGTGATGGATCTTTATCATATAATTCTTCAACTGGAGCCATAAGTTATACCGGACCTTCTGCAACAGATGTAAGAGCTCATTTTACTGCCGGAACTGGTGTAACAATTAATAGTGGATCTATTGCTATTGGCCAAACAATAGCAACTTCAGATTCAGTAGAATTTGCTGGAATGACTATCACAGGCGATCTTACTGTTGGTGGTGCTTACATACTTAATGAGCAAAACGATCTTCGTGTTACCAATGCTCTTATAAAAGTTGCCGATTCAAATACTTCTGATGCTGTTGATATTGGTGTGGTTGGAAGATATTCCCAAGACGGTGGTTCAACCATTCGTAGAGCTGGATTTTTCAGAGATGCTACAAATGGCGAATGGTATGCGTTTAATAATTTAATTCAAGATGATCTTGATTCAAGCCCTTCGGCATCAACCATAAATCGCGCCGCGGCATCTTTTGAACTTGGTACATGGAACTTCAATGCTTTAAGAGGTAGTTATTTAGGATTTGATTCTGACTTTAGAGTATTTTCTACAGACTATACATCATATAATACTAACTTTACAGCAGTATCAGCAGGAAGATACGCAATTGATACAACTTCAGCCTCATTTACAGTTACATTGCCAGCATCTCCTACAACTGGAGATTATATTAAGCTAATAGACATAGGGAATTGGACAGACAATTCTTTGTTTATTGATCGCAATGGATCAACTATTGAAGGATACGCTGAAAATTTTGAATTAGACTTAGGACAAAGCATCCTTGAGTTGATCTTTATAAATAGTACGTGGCAAATATTTACTTCTATTGGTCAACGAGGACCACAAGGACCTAAAGGTGATTCAGCAGATGAAGCAGATTTTTCAACGAGAGCACAATCTATAGCATTTTCGGTGGCATTAGGATAGGAAAATAAAATGGCGAAACAGTTAGTGAGAGATTACGTTTTTACACCCGGATCAGCAGGTGTTGGAACTATTGTAGTTCCATGCAGATACGAACTTGATAAACTTCTCTTAATTACAAACGTAACAGATAATGTGATTATTTACAACTTTGGTGATGCGTCATTTGCAGGAACAACAGCCGCATTTACAAAAGGAACCACTACAGCGTTTCCTACAGTAGATACATTACACAGCGGATATACCACTATTACTTTAGCTGCAGACACATCTTCTATGAGTTCATCAGATGTACTTCAAATCTTTGCCGAGCCTCAAGTAGATTTTGGGCAAACTATTAGACCTTGGCAGTTTGGTACAGACGCTATTGAAAGAATGCGTGTATCAACACCGGAGTCTATGATTGATGCTGACTTTGAATATGGATTGCAGCCTACTAAGTGGGCAGGGTATGGTACGATTAAAGGATATCCATCTACGTATGATGAGCCAGGTGTTGACCTTACAGTTAACACTATCACGACAGATTATCAAACAACTAGTGTTTCAAATAGTTTGATCAGCCTCACATTTGCAGATTCAGCTCATGATCTATCAATTGGAGATGTTGTAAACGTATCAGGTCTAGATGCAGGTACAGCAGGATTCTCACGAGCTGATGGTAGCTTCATAATTGATCAGGTTCCAGACAATCAAACTATTAAATATTTTGCACGTGGAACTGTAGGAACAACAGGTGGTCAATCACTTAAAACAGAAGAAACTATTGGTAGAAAAGGTGGAGTATACGCAAACTCATCTATTCCCGTAGCATCCGCTACTTCAAATGGTGCCGATCCAAGTGTTATTACACTTAACTTCACAAACCCTCATGGTTTAATACCAGGAACTCCAATTCATGCTACAGTGGCATCAGGTACTAATAAAGAAGAAGCAACGGGGCCATTTGTTATTAAATCAACTCCATCTTTGACTTCATTAACATATGTGGCACGATCTGGCGCTGTTGTTGCAAGTCCAACTGGTGTTACTCTTTATGCTATTTCAAATGCAACTATTTTACACAGACCTTCTGATGGTGGTGTTATCCTTTCTACGAAGACGCCTACATATGCAGCTGCAGTTATCAGACAATCAAAAAGGTTCTTCCGTTATCAATCTGGTAAAGGTTTCTTATGGTCATCTGGTACTCTATTTGCGCCAAACTACGACTTACAATCTGTCACCGCAGCAGGTACAACTATTGGGTCTGCAATTACTGTAAAGACTGATGATATTGATCACGGTCTTCAAATTGGTGCGTCTGTTACTCTCGATGGTATCAGCACTTCAGGATATGAGGATGATTACACAGTTGCAAGTATTGTAGATGACTATACATTTACAGTTGCTGCAAAATCAACGTTGGGAGACACTACTGCTGTCTTAGCTCAACAATCTAAGGTGTATGTAAAAGGTTGGATCGGATCAGCCGTCCGCGCTGGGATGTTTGATGATCAAAACGGCATCTTCTTTGAATTTGATGGTAACCAAATGTTCTGTGTTAAGAGATCCTCTACAGACAATATCACTGGCACATTGAGCATGACACAGAATAGTAATGCAGTAACAGGAACGAATACCAGGTTTAGTGAACAAGTACGTGCTGGTGATAGAATTGTTATCAGGGGTATGACACATTTTGTTACTCAAGTCGTTAGTAACACCTCTATGTTTATTACCCCTGATTATAGAGGAATAACTCAAGCTGGGGTAAGAGCTCAAAGAGTTACAGAAATTAGAATACCACAATCTAAATGGAATATGGATAAAGCTGATGG
>Ga0222715_10003121_pt1 | contig 14916 bp, 15 predicted proteins | sample C33_9DmetaG_FD_165056 | JGI IMG/M metagenome (GOLD analysis project Ga0222715, IMG submission 165056) | Estuarine water microbial communities from San Francisco Bay, California, United States - C33_9D | ecosystem: Environmental > Aquatic > Marine > Unclassified | place: USA: California...
AAATTGGGAATTGACCAAGGCGCAAACCAGTCTCACCAAAACAGGTAAGGATGCAGGCATTCCACTTTCTTTCTTTCACGGTAGAGGTGGTTCTGTCAGTCGTGGTGGTGCACCGACCGGTCACGCAATCGCTGCACAACCAGCAGGTTCGATACATGGACAAATGCGCATTACCGAACAAGGTGAAGTGGTGTCTTCCAAGTATGCTAATGAAGGTACCGCGCAATACCAAATGGAACTGCTGGCCGCGAGTGTGTTTGAACATACCTTGAAATCATTAGACGAAGAGGCACTAAAACCGAATCCGGATTTTGATCAGGCGATGGAACACTTGTCTGAGCTTGCGTTCAACAAATACCGGGAGTTGGCAGAGACAGAAGGCCTGGTTGATTACTACAGTGCCGCCAGTCCGGTTGAAGAACTGGCGAAGATGAATATCGGTTCGCGACCGGCAAGACGTTTTGGTGCCAAGTCGCTAAGCGATCTCAGAGCCATCCCCTGGGTATTTGCCTGGACACAAAACCGCCATCTGGTACCCGGTTGGTATGGTGTGGGTACCGCGCTAAAACAATTTATTGATGAACACGGTAAAAAAGGTGAACAGTTAATCGTCAAGATGTTTAACGATACACGCCTGTTTCGCTTGATCATCGACGAAGCCGAAAAGACACTGTCGCTGGTTGATCTGGAAGTTTCAGAATCCTATTCCAAACTGGTGGATGATAAAAAATTACGCAAAACCATTTTCAATATGGTGGTTGAAGAATATAACCTATCAGTAGAGATGGTATTAAAGATCACCGGCGAAGAACAACTGTGTGAACGCTTCAAACGCTTTAGTCGTAAACTCAACCGTCGTGCACCTGTACTCTATCAAGCTGGCATGGAACAAGTGCAACTGGTGAAGGAATTCCGCAGCAAAGAAGAGGGCGATGATCCCTTGAATCATTTGATACCGTTGTTGTTGTCGATTAATTGTATTAGTGCGGGATTGGGCTGGACCGGCTAGCAGAAAGGCACTTTTTGTCCCAGAGCTTCGTTGCTTCAGCTTTCTGCGCTACTCATTTATAACGCATAAACTCCGTTGCTCGAAATCCTCGCGCCTCGCTCTGAAACAAAAATCACTCTTTCTGCCCTTACCATAGACCAAGTGCTTATTGCGGTGCACGATGCTCACATATTACCTATATGCTGCGCTTCTCTTGAAGCAGTGCGCCTTGCATTCGAACAAAACCTCTGCTTTTTTACATGAGTTAAAGAGTACCTAGCTACGAACCAGGGGGTCGGGAGTTCGAATCCTTCCGGGCGCGCCATTTATAAGCCTTTGCAACATTCATTATTATTTTCTGTCCCATAGAATATAAATTGTCCCATTGTTGCTAATACTATTTTTGATATCTCATGTTTATGGAGTTTTTCCCCATGCCGCATCCATCTGTTCTTTAGACATACTACGTAAAATTTGAAGAGTTTTTCTATTGTTTCTCTTCCCTATCTTTATTTCTTCTTTGTGAGCCTTTATTTTTTCTGGGTTAGTGGATACGAATATATCTTCTTTAGAATACCTGTTTTGTAATTGATACACTTGAGTGTAAATATCTACAGCGCGTTTACTTTCATTTCCTATTATCGAATCAAACTCTATTGGCGCACTATCAGGAAATATTTTTACAGTTTTATTTTTATATTGTCTAAATAAAATTCCAGCGTTTGATTTTCCTGGCCAAGAGTTTTGTTTAATATGATCTAGCTGGTCGTCAGAAAGCCCGACTAGAGAACCATCAACGGTTAACTGCACTATAGGTTGAAAAATTAATACACTGGGTTTATATAATCCAGATAAAATTGGATGTTTAATTTTCTTAGAGCATTTGAATTTCCCAACTTCTACAAGTCCATTATCTAAGCTTGGTGAAAATTTTGTTGGAAAAGGAAAGCCGCAGCGAGAAGAAAAAATATAGTCACTAGAGATGTTTAAAAATAAGATATCATTTACTCTTAATGCAAATATTGAAGGTTGCATATTAAATAAAAGAGTGTCATGACCATAAATATTTAGACCTTCTGGTTGTTTACCTATCGGATATATGGCAACCATTCTATCTTTCTTACCAACACGATCATTAATATGAAAATTCCTTGGAAGATAGGTAATTCCTTGCAAATATCTTACGCCTAACCAAACGCCGATCCTTACTTTATCAAGCCAATCAAGCAAAATTATATAATCTTCTGGATTAAGGGACTTACGTTCACAAATCGAAGTAATTATTTTTTTAGCCCTTTCTTCTAAAGATGAGTAATTTTCATTGCATAGCTTACAAGATGGAAATGTAAAATTACTCCAGGAATATTCGATTACTTTACCTGATGACCAATAAAAACCATGTTTAACTGTACGACTAGGTTTCCCAGTATAATCAATCAACCACTGTGGTATTGGATGTTCGCGATTCTTATCTTCGGGTTTATTCCCGCAGAAAATACAAAATCTTCTTAAACTTTCCTCTGTCATAAATTAAAGAATGAAGTTATATAGTTATTCTTCTTTAGTAAAAAACCAGATCCCGTTATTTTCTTGCATGTGTGTAAATATAATAAGTGCTTGTTCTAGCTCAAAGGCAGCTTTTGAAAGATAAGATTCATCACTATGAAATCCTTTTCCATCTGTAAGCTCCATAGTAATAATCCTATTAGCAAGAAACTCATGGGTGATATGATTTCTTTTATCAATTATAAGTTTTAACCATTTAATATAGTCTTCCCTTAATCCTATTCGTTCTAGTTCATTGGTTAATCTTCCCATAGTCCAACTTCCAACTTGGTCATAATCATATTCAGAATTTTCAACAAGTAAATTTGTAAGACCAAGTTCTAAAATCTGACATTTGCCCATGTATAAAGCATAGTTTTCAAGTAAAGAATAATCTTTATATTTCTCTAAATTTTTTAAAGCGATTTCTGATGGATTAATAACGTCAGTATCATTTTGATTCTTTGTATTCAATTTTTTTCCTAAAAGTATAGTCAATAGGTTTGACAGTTTCAGCTTTGCGTCTATAAACACGTTGAGTAATCTCTTTACTAGCATGTCCTAACAATATAGATGCATGTTCAATATTTGTATCACTTGCAACTTTACTTCTTAAATCATGTTCTGTGAATCGTTCTTTTAATTTTGTCTCAGCTAATACTTTGTTAATAAACCGTCTCCATATTGAATCAAATCCATTCGCTGTTCCATCTTCTTTGATATAAGGTTGTCCAATGTTGGTATGAAATAACCATATAGAATTAATTTTTTTTCGTGCAGTTTTTATCTCATCTATTGCTAATCGTAGCTCATCACTCCATTCAATAATCAAACTTTTACCCGAACTATTTGCCGTTTTTCTCGGTGTGACATAAAGGGCTGATCGGGGACAGACCACGGTTTTTTGTGTCAAAATCCAATAATATTGGACATGTGTACAGTCAGAGAAATTTTTGGTTTATCTATTTTCTATGACTATATCCGCCTCTTTCACCATATTTGGTCTGTGCAGATCTGGGTCGCCTTCTGAAAGGCATCTGAAGGTAATCTCATAGGTGGGAATAGGATCTCCAAAAACATCAAGTGGCGTAGAACTATTAATGGAGACAGGCATCATCTGTTTCTCAATGCTCTGGCAATGCGAATTGGATTCAGCAATGGCTTTCTTCTTAGCTTCTGTGATACCACCTAGTTCACTCTGAGCTGTAACAGTATAAGTATCGGGACCAAATGGAATCACGCCAGTGGAAGATGTTAAACAACCACTCAGAAGAAGACTGAAAAATAATAAGATGCAATGATTAATAAGTTTTTTCATGATGGCACTATTTTACCGAGTAAATAGAGGACAGACCCTGACGAATCCCCACAAATTATTCCAGAAACGCGATCTAAAACAACACCTTACAAAAGTTCTTTGTTTGAAAGAGGAACCTGCATGATGAATTTCGATCTGATCAGATGACGAAATCCACCACAGAGGGGTCATCACCATGCAGGCTAAAAAAATGTTACACCAAATGATTAAAAAAAGCTGTCCACAAATGCATGATAGTCGATTAACTTCGTTGGTCGATATAGTTGAGTCATTAGTCTACGGTCAGACCTTGACGGTGACTGGCTTGGGACGTTCTTCCTTGCGTGATATTAGTATGAAGCACAGTATTAAACAGAGTGACCGTCTTATCGGCAACCTCCATTTATATGACGAACGGTTTACCCTTTATCAAACCGTTGCTCAGCGATTAATTGGTACCAATAAGCAGCCCCTTATTTTGATTGATTGGTCAGATTATACCACTGACCGGAGTCAGCTCTTATTACGTGCATCGATTCCTGTTGGTGGTCGTGCGTTGACCTTGTATGAAGAAGTCTATCCACTCAAGGCTTATGGCAATGCTCGGAGTCAAAAAGACTTTCTTAAAACATTACAACGCATACTGCCAGCCGGCTGCATACCGATCATCATAACCGATGCGGGGTTTACGGGGCCGTGGTTCCAGGCAGTACAGAAATTAGGCTGGGATTATATTGGACGCTTGTGGCGAAGTTTAATGTATCGAACTGAAGCAGATAGTGACTGGTTAAAGTGCAAAGATTTGTTTGAGCAGACAACATCGACCCCATGCTATTACGGTGAAGTAGAATTAGTCCGTTCGAATCCCTTCATATGTCATTTGTATCATTACCGACACCTCAACAAAGGCCGTCATAAAAAGACGGTTTATGGTCGACTGGCACAGTCCCGACACAGTAAGAAAAATGCACGACGTGAGGACGCGCCTTGGTTGTTGGCCTCGTCATTAAGTCAGGATGATATTTCTGCCAAGCAAGTGATACAACTGTATCGTACTCGCATGCAAATAGAAGAAGGCTTTCGGGATATTAAAAACCAACGCACAGGGTTCTCTCTTTCTGAAACACGGTCACGTTCACCAGAACGGTTAGCTAACTTACTCTTGGTCGGTATGTTAGCGACGCTTGTGGTTTGGTTAATGGGACGTTTGGCCGAAGAAAAACAATGGCATTATCAGTATCAAGCCAACACTGTGAAAAAGCATCGCGTGTTATCTCTATTTTATTTGGGCTGCTTACTGGTTGTGCAAGGACAATTGAATTTTACGCAACTCGAATTACAATACGCCATTAAGCTTGTTCAACAGGATATGTTAAGCCAATGGGTATCATGAAGTTCGTGGGGATCTGTCAGGGACAGACCACGGTTTTATAATCCCGTGACCCTTCAAATAAAAGCGTTACAATCAAGTCCTCTTTCCCTTGAGTTATTTCCGGATAACCGTAGCTATTAATTAATAGGTTAATCATATTGCTGGCTACTAGACCGATTGGTATAAACAATGTATATATGAGTCCTAGTAATAGGACGGGACAGATATATGCCTTGGGAAAAATCGTTTGATACCAATGATGCTATTAAAAAAGCAACCAATGTCTTTTGGGCGAAAGGCTATGAGGCTACCTCTCTCGTCGACCTGCTGAAAGCAATCGGTATTAATAAAGGCAGTTTTTATAATGCGTTCGGTAGTAAAAAAGCACTTTTTATTGAAGCATTGCATTGTTATGACCGTGAGCATCGTCGAAAAACACTTGATCAACTTGAAGCACTTGGGGATCCGGTGCTTGCTATAAACACCTTGTTTGATAAGTTTATTGCACAGAGTATGTCTGATGGTGAACGTAAGGGTTGTATGCTTGTTAATACGGCTTTAGATTTGCCGAACCATGATAAGGACATAAAAAGAACTGTTAAAAAAGGATTAAAAGACTTTGAGTCCTTCTTCGAAAAACAACTGATCATTGGTCGTGACAATGGTTCCATTCCTGCCCATGTAGATATAAAAACAACGTCTAAAGGTTTACTCGCGCTAATAGTGGGTCTTCGTGTGCTTGCACGCGGTGTGTTTGATAAACCCAGTCTTTTTGCTATCAAGGCACAGGCTATCAATTCAATTAAATAAGTTCTCGAAAATCAACGAACTAAATAAAGTCTTGACCGAATGGTTTAAATAAATTACCTTATTTTGACTGATCGGTATAAACCAGCAAAAATTAGTTGGGTTACCAATCACATTCAAACAAATTCCTGAAATAGATAGGGTTTAAATAAACTAATAGTGAGCATGGCTTGCTTGATTAAATGGAGCTAAACATATGGCTGATATCGATCTTTATACCTGGGCTACTCCTAATGGATGGAAAGCTTCAGCAACGCTCGAAGAGCTCAAGTTACCGTACAACCTCAAACCCATTGATATCAATTCCGGAATTCAACGTAGTCCGGAATATCTGGCAATTAATCCTAACGGTCGTATCCCTGCAATAGTCGATCATAGCTTGGGCAATTTACCTATTTTTGAATCGGGTGCCATCATGATTTATCTTGCTGAAAAAACAGGTCAGTTATTACCAACTGATGTGGCAGGTCGTACCAAGGTGATCCAATGGTTGATGTTTCAGATGGGTGGACTTGGTCCAATGCAAGGACAAGCTCATATATTCTACCGCTATTTTCCTGAAAAATTACCTTCAGCAATAGAGCGTTATCAAAATGAAACAAGACGTCTTTATGGTGTGTTGAATACTCAACTTGAAGATAATGAGTTTTTGGCTGGCGAGTTTTCTATCGCGGATATTGCTCATTGGAGCTGGGCACGTATACATAATTGGGCTGGTATAGATATTGATGAGATGCCTCATCTGCAACGTTGGCTGGCCCAGATTGAAGCGCGACCAGGATGCGCAAAGGGAGCAGTTATTCCCCATGCTACTACTTACAACGAACCAGAGGTTGCTGGTGAAGAAACCATTGCCGCCATTCAGGGTATCGTCGGGCGTTAATCATTACTCAGCTAAAAACTGGAGGCATAGATGAAACTATTTGACATGACCGGCGCACCAAACCCAAGACGTGTACGTGTATTCCTCGCTGAAAAAGGAATTGATATCGAGAAGGTACAAATTGACATTTTTGGTGGAGAAAACCTTGAGCCTGAGTTTATATCAATCAATCCGCGTGGCGTTCTGCCTACATTGTTACTGGATGACGGTTCGATTGTGGACGAAGTTAGCGCGATTTGCCGTTATTTTGAGGAAGTCCAACCACAACCGATTTTATATGGTTCTACACCGAAAGAAAGAGCCGTCGTGGAGTCCTGGATACGCCAAATTGAGCTCGATGCGCTATTACAAGCCGCTGATGTTTTGCGTAATGAGAATCCAGCGTTTATAAATCGTTCTCTGCCAGGCACTTCTGACACGCCGCAAATCCCTGAATTAGCCCAGCGTGGGAAAGCACGCATAGAAGCTTTTAGTAAACGTTTAGATGCTCGTCTATCAAGCTCAGACTATGTAGCCGGTGATACGTTCTCGGTTGCTGATATCACCGCTATGTGTGCACTTGATTTTGCTGAATATGCCGGCGTTGCCATTCCCGCTACGCTTACAAACCTGAGTGAGTGGCGTGCAAAAGTGTCGGCACGACCAAGTGCACAGGCCTAATTAAATCAAGACAGTAAATGAAACAAAAGGGTCAGTGTCGATTGATTCTCTCTGTTTATTTTCCTCAACCATCACAGCAGATTTGACGCCTTAAATAATTAAAGCAGGCAACCCTTTAATTAAGTTTAGGGTGTTGGGTAGATAGAAGTCATTAAAGAGCAGGTTTCTTTGATTTTTCTGTGTATCATGCGTGTGTATTTTTATATTGGGGAACAGTATGCAAGCTGATGTTTTAACCAAGGTCATTCTGCCGTTGTCGCTTTTTCTGATTATGTTTGGAATCGGGATATCTTTGCGGGTTGCTGATTTTAAAAATATTTTTAATCACCCTAACGCGATTGTTATTGGATTAATCGGGCAATTAATTTTATTGCCCATTGTTGCCTTTGTTCTTGCACTGGTTTTCAAATTACCTGCTGAATTGGCCGTCGGATTAATCATCATTGCATTGGCGCCTGGCGGTGCGACTTCCAATATGTTTACTTATTTATTTGAAGGTGATACTTCTCTCTCGGTTAGTTTAACATTGCTGACCAGTTTGATTACCCCTTTTACAATTCCTTTGCTCGCTTCTTTGAGTATGCTCTACTTTATGGATAGTAATACGGAGTTTGAGCTGCCTGTCGTTAAAACGATAGTCCAGTTATTAGTGATCACCGTGCTTCCGATTGCTTTAGGTATGGTTGCTTTATCACGTTTCCCTGTCGCTGCTAAGAAAATAGAAAGTGTACTTAAATGGTTTTCAATCTTTTTCCTGTTTTTGATTATTGCTTTAATTGTTCTGAAAAACTCGGCCAATATGGCAAGTTTTTTTGCGCAAGCAGGCGCAGCTACATTAGTGCTTAATCTAGTGGTTTTAATGCTTGGTTATCAACTTGCTAACTTGGCAAAACTCAATGGCAAACAATCTACCGCTATTGGTTTTGAAGTGGGTATACAGAATGGTACCTTGGCGCTTGTTGTGGCCGGAACTTTGATTGGAAACAATACGATGATGATCCCGGCTGTCACCTATTCAATAATTATGTTTTTTAGCGGCGCTTTTTTTGGGTGGTTAATAATTAAAAAAAATAATGGAAAACAGACTGAAGCAATAATAGAAAACTAACCACGGTTATTAAGAAAATTAAGCGGGATTATAATAAGGCGTTTTCACTTAAGGAAGCTCTGATTAAGGTCTTTCCCGCGCAGGCGGGAATCCAGAAATCGTTGAATTAACTGGATCCCCGCCTGCGCGGGGATGACAATAATAGACTTGTTCAGAGGTTTCTTAAATAAATCTGTCATATTTATTGTCATATTTATTATCTTGTAAGAACGCTAAGCACTATTCTTGTAGTAAGTACTGTGGTACTCATTGATGGAAACGAATTTTTGTTTTATCGGGTCGAAACAACTGACATGACCATTAGGAATATCATAAACCCAGCCATGCACATCCAGTTCGCCAGAGGCCATTTTGGATGCTACCGAAGGGTGGGTTGCCAAATGCTTTATTTGCATTAAAACATTTTCCTGGATCATGAGAGGCAATTGTTTAAGACTGTCATCACCCGATATGGCCTTAACTCTCGCCAATGCGGCTGTACAGTGGGACAGCCAGTTTGAAACATGTGGCAGTGACTTGATGCTTTCAGGATCCATGGCGCCTTTCATCGCACCGCAGTCGGTATGACCACAAACAACTATATGTTTAACGCCTAATACCATAACTGCGAATTCTATTGAGGCGGTCATGCCTCCGGTGACTAATGAGTGTGGTGGGACAATATTGCCTGCGTTACGACAGATAAACAGTTCGCCCGGATCTGTTTGTGTAATCAGATTAGGATCTATTCGTGAATCAGAGCAAGTGATAAAGAGCGTTTCGGGCTCTTGTTTGTCTGCCAGCTTTTTGAACAAGTCCTTGTTTTTTTGGAAACTGAATTTTTGAAATTTTGCTAGTCCAGATATTAATTTTTCCATCACTACTCACATGACTATCGCTATATAGGCGAAAATATTATAAATAAACTGAAGAGGAAAATGTGTCAGACACCTTCTTGCTTATTTTCCCCAACCACCACTGCGGCCGACCATGTAATCCACTGCAGCTTTGACTTCTTCGTCGCTTAGCGAGACCATACCGCCTTTAGCTGGCATACCTCTGAGTCCCTCAATAGAATTTTTGTAGACCATCTCTTTTCCCTGCGCAACGCGTTTTGTCCAATAGGCTTTCTTGCCCATCTTAGGTGCGGCATTCAGTCCTAATTTATGGCAGACAGCGCAATACGTGTTGTAGTCTCGCCACCGTTGTTAGCAAAGCTGTTTATGCTGGACATTGAGAGTAAACAAACTAGAGCGGCCGGGGCATATATTTTGGTAATTTTCATAATCATTGTATTTATCTGTTTCTAATATAAAAGCTCAGAGCACTTGAAATTACAAGGGGGAGCATACTCAAGTACTCTGAGAAATAAATCTGGATTGGGTTTATTATTCAAACCGTAAAGATTAAAACATTTATCGTGTTTAGATAATTCGAATATAACTGATTTATTATTCGAAATTTACGAATATTAGTAATCTCGATTAATAATTTCTGATTCTAGGCTTTTACTTTCAAGCGACTAATTAAGCCACTCACGGGCAGCTTCATTGATAGCGACTATAGCTGGATGAGAGACCTTACGCTCAACCGAGATGGCAAAAAATCGCTCTTTCACTTTATCGGTTTTACCGATAATACTTACGTTGTATTGTTTTGCTACTTCGCCGGCAATTGCTGTGGGTGCAATAAAAATACCCGCGCCACCCTGGCCAAATGCTTTCATTAACGCACTATCATCAAATTCGCCGACAACTCTGGGGTAGATATGAATCTGATCCAGCCATTGAATGAGGTGGTTTCGGGCAGGATTCGTTTCACCGGGTAATAGTAAAGGGGCGCCGTTCAGACAGTGTGGAAAATCATGAGTTAGTTGATTCGCTAAAGTGGAAGTGGCAAAAAAGCTAACCCCACACTCTCCCAGTTCATGACTGTACCCTCGCACATTAACATTGGTTGGTATAGGTTCGTCTGCTATGACCAGATCCAGCTTATGTACGGCAAGATCTGCCAATAAAGCCTTCGTATCATCTGTCTGACAAAGGATGCGCACAGATTCTGGTATTTCAAATGCCGGTGCTAACAGGCGATAGGCAATTGACTTTGGTATAATATCGGTCACTCCAACTTTAAACGTTAATTGTCTTTCATAAGGCAGGTTGCGCACCATCTCCTGTAGTTCACCGCCTAAAGAAAAAATTTCCTCTGCATAGCTTTGCACTAACCTGCCTGTTTCAGTTAATACTAAACTCCGGCCAGCACGACTAAATAAGGGTTCACCTAAGTTTTCCTCAAGGATACTTAATTGCCCACTGATTGTCTGAGGTGTCAGGTGTAACAGTTCGCTTGCCTTGGCAATGCTGCCTTCTTTAGCGACGACGAAAAAATAGTGAAGGTGTTTATAGTTAATCATAGCCAAACCTATACTTCGTAAATTTCGATTTATTTCTTAATTATATTCGAATTTTATGAAATAAAAAGATATTCTGGTCTGCGTCCCATGAATAACAAAACCAATAGTCTGGAGTAAATCATGCAAATCAATATTCAAGCACGAAATTTTACGTTGACTAATGGCATCCACGGCCATGTCAACGTCGTTTAGGGTTCGCCTTAAGTTCTCGTGATGAACATGTTAATAATGTGAAGATACGCTTTTCAGATATTAATGGTCTGTGCGGCGGAGCTGATAAACGCTCCGTTTTTTAGGGGCAGATCACTAATAGAAGCAAAAGGCGTCAGGACACCTTTTTGCTTTGTTATGTTCGCTATACAATGTCTCTATGTGCTTGCTCCTGCTTAGTTTTAACAAACACCCTGACTATCCGGTTATTTTGGCAGCGAATCGTGATGAATTTTACGAACGTCCGACCGAATCGGCATCATTTTGGCACGATCATCCCTCAATTCTCGCCGGGAGAGATTTGCGCAAGGGTGGTACGTGGATGGGGGTTAGTAAAGATGGTCGTATTGCCGCCGTGACCAATTACCGTGAGCCATTACAGAACAAACCCGATGCGATTTCCAGGGGCTCATTGGTCAGTGATTATCTGCAAGGCGAGGAGTCTGCAAAAAACTATATTCAAAGGGCTATGGTTCAAAGCCATGCATATGATGAATTTAATTTTCTGGTGGGAGATAAACAATCATTATTTTTTTATAGCAGCGTTGAAGATGCTTACCTGACATTAAAACCCGGCCTGTATGGTATTAGTAACGGTAACCTGGATTGTCCCTGGCCAAAAGTGGAAAAAGGCAAGGTTGCAATGGAGAAGGTCATCCAGGCAAGTGAAAAACCGGAGCCGGAAGAATTATTTGATTTACTTGCGGATAAGACGGTAGCCGCAGATAGCGAACTACCTTCAACTGGGGTCAGTATTGAATGGGAACGCAAACTTTCGCCACTATTTGTAAATTTTGAAAGCTACGGCACGCGTAGTTCCACTGTGTTATTAATAGATAGACAAGGAAGAGTATCCTTTTTCGAACGTTCTTTCGATAAAGAAGGCCAGGTGGTTGATACTCGTTCGTATGAGTTTTTAATTGATGAAGAATTATGTATCAATAGGGTAAGTGTCGATTGATATCTGTTAAGAAATCAAGAAATAAAATGCTTTCAAATAATAGACTGCAGAGCCTTTACTCAGTTTTTATGAAATTAAAGGGGGTCAATGTATTGATCAGATTTCTTTCAAATACTTCTCGGTTATTCTGTATCTATAATACGCAATCAAGCCGGCCGTGATTCCAATCATCTCTATCAATAAACCCGTCATGAATATTTCGTGAGAGGCGTTTGAGATAAATAAGCTTGAAGGTGCTAAAAGAAATAGAATGGCACCGACTGAAAAAATAGCGAGTGGTATATTTAAATTTAAATTATTCATTTTCTGACTCCTGAAATTAATATTAAATTTACTTTTGCAATTTACTTTTGCAATAGATATGCCAGATAGATGGAGTGAATTTAAGTAGGTATGAAAATGGTCAATTGAGTCACATTGTGGTTATTAAACTGTGACCGGTGTCTCAGGTTCAACTGTTGAAGATAAAATGATTGCCATAATAGCGGGGGCTGGTTTGCCGGTAATAGCTCAATAATCCCTGGTTTCTGATGAACATTCATCAGAATGTCAAAATCTCGTCATTTGATGAAACAAAATCAAAAGAGAGTTAATGAGACCGGGCGAGTAGAATGAGCATCCATTTCTATACTACCCAAGTAGCGCATTACACTGCTTTACGAATACGTTTTTTAAATGATTTAGAAGGTGGATTGAAAATCCTTGTTGGTATGCATTGTATTCCTGGCTGCCTAATATAAATAAACCGAGTGGTTCCTCATTATTTATCGGTAGTGACACAGTTGATTTTATTTTTTGCGAGTCGTCACCAAACATGACGTCTATGTATTCTGATGGCAGGCTGTCGCAAAGGGGTTTATTGACATTATACAGCCCCGAGAATAAATAGCGTAGTTTTGAATGAATCGGTTTGAATCGAAGATTGCGATAGTCCTGGCGCGGTCGTTTTTCGACAAAGAAGAAAATCAGTAAATGACTGCACTGATATTCTCGCTTGCAGAATTGGAACAATTTTTCATAAAGCACTTCTATACTGGTTTCATCCATTAATGTCAGAGCCAGTTTATTGGCTTCCTCAGCCAGATTGTCACATTGTTCCTTATCCTTGATTAATGTTTCTATCTGCGTTTTCAGCAACTGTTCACTTTTTCTTAAATGGTCAACCTGATATTCGATTAATGAACTGATGTTTCTACCGGTTATATGCGGGAGGTTTAATTTTGAAAGCAGATTCGGATTGTCTAGAAAGAAATTTTGATTACTTTCCAGATAATCGATTACGACTGGCAGTGTATCAGCAGGTTCTCTGTTAGCTGCCATAAACATCAAACAGAATTGATATCATATACCTTATAACTATAGATGTTTTTTTCTATATTGCCAGCATAAAAAGATTATCTTCTTGTTGGCTTCTTACGTCGTCCTGTCCTGGAATGCATATTGTTTTGATATCCTGTTCGAGTTTTTTCTGGCGCGGGGACAAGTTGGTTTTCACCATCACCAATTAATTCAGCTTTGTTCATGTCTTTTAAAGCAGTACGTATCACATCCCAGTTTTCCGGATCATGATAACGAAGAAAAGCCTTTTGTAGGCGTCGTTGATCCAGTTCTTTCGGTACAAATAACTTTTCACTTTTATAACGTACCTTTTTCAAAGGATTCTTCTCGGAATGGTACATAGCCGTTGCTAATGCCATTGGCGAAGGATAGAAGGTTTGTACCTGATCCAGTTTGAAATCATGCTTTTTCAACCACATGGCCAAACTCAGCATGTCTTCATTTTCTGAACCGGGATGTGCCGCGATAAAATAGGGGATTAAATATTGTTTTTTATCGGCTTCTTTTGAGAACTGTTCGAACATGCGTTTGAATTGATCGTAGCTTCCCATACCCGGCTTCATCATCTTGCTTAACACACCTTCTTCACTATGTTCCGGTGCAATCTTGAGATAGCCACCAACATGATGTGTTACCAGTTCCTTTACATATTCAGGATCTTTGACTGCTAAATCGTAACGCAGCCCGGAAGCGATCATGACGCGCTTAATGCCTTTTATACTTCGAGCCTTACGATATAAGGACGTTGTTTCACTGTGATCCGTTTTTAGATTTTTACAAACAGTAGGGTAGACACAGGAAAGCCGACGGCAACTTGCCTGAATATCGTCATCCTTACAATTTAGATGAAACATATTTGCTGTCGGTCCACCAAGATCAGAAATAGTGCCCGTGAAACCAGGGACTTTATCGCGGATATCTTCGATTTCTTTTAATACCGATTCCTGTGATCGACTTTGAATAATGCGACCTTCATGTTCGGTAATAGAACAAAAGGTACAACCACCAAAACAACCGCGCATTATGTTGACTGAAAAACGGATCATCTCATACGACGGGATTTTGGCATCACCGTATTTAGGGTGCGGTTTACGTTGATATGGTAACGCAAATACCGCATCCATTTCTTCTGTCGTTAATGGTATTGGCGGTAAATTTATTAACACATCTTTCGTACCATGCCGTTGTACCAACGGCTTGGCATTATATGGATTGGATTCCAGATGCAAGATACGTGAAGTGTGTGCATATAAGGCAGAATCGTTACGGACTTTTTCGAAAGAAGGTAAACGAATATAGGTTTTATCTAAATCCAGTTTTTGCTTACTTGCCAAAGGCATCGGAATTATTTTTAT
>Ga0222715_10003122_pt1 | contig 14913 bp, 18 predicted proteins | sample C33_9DmetaG_FD_165056 | JGI IMG/M metagenome (GOLD analysis project Ga0222715, IMG submission 165056) | Estuarine water microbial communities from San Francisco Bay, California, United States - C33_9D | ecosystem: Environmental > Aquatic > Marine > Unclassified | place: USA: California...
ACAAAGGGATTAAAGTATGCCATTAAAACCAATGAGGACCTCAAGGAACTTGACAGGAGAATAAAGTATCTAGTTGAGGTAGACAATGACATATGCAGAATGGGCAAGATGCTGTTGCAGAATCCAAAGAGCAAGAAACAGTTGGGTATTGCAGCAATTAAAAGATTAATCTATGCACATATTGAGAAAGAGGAATGTACTCAGTGTGACCTGTTTTTGAACAAGAATCCGACATTCCTAGACGACCTGGAATAATGTGGACATACAACTCATATCTTGAGTTTGTAAAAGAGGGATTGGAAAACAATGTTGCCTTTTTTTTCAGACATGACGTAGACATTTCACTAAAAAAGGCAGTAGAGATGGCAGACTTTGAGGCAAAAAACGGCATAAGGTCAACTTACTACATACTGCTGTCCTCTCCGTACTACAACGCACTTGAAGCAGAGAACCTGCAAAGGATAAGGACACTTCGGGAGCTTGGAATGAACGTAGGACTTCACTATGACAACTCTATAAAGAACCAGGATGCAAACAAGTGCTGTAGCGAGATAATAATACAGTTGGGACTGCTGCAACATCACATAGGGGAGCTGGAAGATCAGTCAGTTACGTTTCACAAGCCTTTGCGAGGAGTAGACATAAACGAGGAGACAGTAGAACTGCTCAATCAGTCTGCAATATACTCTCCAAACTTTGACAGAAGATTCAAGTACATATCAGATTCAGGACACAACTGGCGTGAGAATCCGTATGACGTGATAAAGTCACATGACATGGTTCATGTAAACACGCATCCAGAATGGTACAATGAAAAGGAACTTGACATGGAAGATTGCATATTCTCATTGGGATTGGAGTTTGAGTACGACAAGGAAGTCATGAGGCTAGTCAGGTCAATGAGAGAATACAGGGATAGGGTGCTATGACCAAGAAGGACCACAAATGCAAGGACTGTACGCCAAGAAAAATACATTGCAAGATATGCGACAAGGATTACATTGAAACCTGTTTCATGCACTATCTGATAAAGGACTCGTGGCAATGACACATGGATTACTAGGTGGCATATGCCTTGACGGATATGACTCGATACCAAAACCATACAACAAGTACCTTCACATTGGCACAAACGTCATGATCAAGACAGGCACGATACTATGCGGAGAGGGATTTCACTTTACTAGGACAGACGGCAAGCTTAACTTTAACACACATAATCATGGGGTAGACATACAGGATGACGTATGGATTGGCAGCAACTGCACCGTAGATCGTGGCAGATTTCGTGACACAGTTATTGGCAAGGGTACAAAGATAGACAACGGGGTACACATAAGCCACAACTGTATCATAGGAAATGATTGCATCATAGCAACAGGAGCAATACTGCTAGGATCCTGTGAGATAGGAGACAGCACAGAGATATGGTCCAATGCAATAATACACCAGCACGTAAAGATAGGAAAGAACTGTGCAGTAGGAGCAAACACGTACATAAGACATGACCTGGCAGACAACATGGCAGCATACATGACACCAGACGGATTGGTTATCAAGCCAATTTCAGAGACCAAAAAATACAAGGGGGGGGAGGGTAAAAAATGTTTGAATGGAAAATGTTCTGCTGATACTTTCTGGTAGCCAAAAAAGAAAAAAATTTCTACCTACTATATAACACTCTAAAAATTTCTCGTACTTTAAATTACGGTACGAGTACGGTATAGTACGGTACAGGTACGGTACATTACCACAGTATGGATAGTATGGATAGTATGGATACTATCAATAGTATTGATACTATCAATACAATGAAAACAATTAGAAAATTTAGATAAAAATTTCTAAAGTCTTTATTTTTTCAAGTGCTAAACATTACGCAAAATTGGCATAATGTTTTTTTGATTTGATATATAAAGACCACTTTTACTGGCCTTTATATATGGACTAAAAATCATATTTTGTAATTTTGTTAAAGCCTAATTTAAACATTTAATTCCAGGCGTAAAAAAATTAAAAACCATGCAAAAGTCTAAAATTTGCTATTTCATTTATGATTTTTTGATTTCCCGATTGAATCGCTAGACTTTGCAAATAAATAATAAAATCCTTGTCTTTTTGATTCATTTTAATAATTTCCTAAGTTTTGATTTATTTCCTTGACCATGAATGTAAAAGGCTCTAATTGTATTAGGTGTAAATGTAAAGCACTTATCACAATTATTTTTAATGCAAGATTTGCCATTTTTGGAGCTATCACAATTAGATTCCTTTTTGGTTAATACTATCTTAGCCATTTGAATCTTATACTTGTTGCAAAAGTCAATAAAAAACTGATTAGGCTCTAAAGGTGTACTAAACATGATATTCAAATTTCCAGGAATTTTATGTTTAGGAATGTAACTAAATAAAGTCTCAAATTGTCTAGTAACTAGCCAAAATTTAACAAAAGGGTTTGATTTGCATAAATTGAAAATATTGTTAATCTCTTTTAGTGAAATCTCAATATTTTTATCAAAGTCTCCATTACTGAAGATTCTAACCTTTGAAATACCACCATTTTTAAATTTAATTTCCTTTGTGATTATTCTTACAAATTTTGAAGATTTTATTAATTTGTCATTAGAGTCTAATTTATCCTTGTAGACTTTATTGATATTTAGTTGAATATTGTTATTCATGTAACATATAGTTTTAATTTCACATGAATCTAGGCATGATTTTCTCGTTTTGTCGAATGTATTCAAACCTTTGGAATTTGAAGACAAATGATATTTCATTAACAATTTAAGGAATAGTCGTTTAATATACATAGTGACTCAAATTAAGTTTACAAATAGTCAAAATGACCAGACATTATTGATTAATATTAGGCGATTTTCATAAGGTATTCATGAAAGTTCAAAGCTCAAACAAACAAACCTTTTATCAGGTAAGTTTGGAAAATTGCACCTGCCCAGATTTCACACACAGAGAAAAAGCACAAAATCGCTTAAGTTGTGATTGTGAATTTTGGCACAAGTGCAAAAAATGCTCATGCAAGCACCAAAGGGATAATTTAGCCCAAATCATGTTGGAGGTTGTCTCAAATGAGTAAACTCCAAACGGCCACATTTTTAATTAAAAATGGTTATGTAGATACAAGATATTTTAATGGAAAATTCCAGGTAAAAATTACACCAAAAGGCCAAGAAGCATATTTATTATTAAACAGGTTAAAGGAGTTATCAAAATGACACAAAAATTAAAAGTTTTATGGAGTCGTGAATATTGGGTAATAAATGTGGGTAACAATTACCCCCCTTATCAGCTAGTAGAAATTAACAAAGTTGACAACAAAAGGACATTTTGCAAAGAGTGCAATCAAACTAGGAATACACTAGCATACAAGCAAGATTTAGGCCTAGACAGATATCATTTAGAATTTGACGAATTAATATGCCTAGATTGTACGATTAAGCTTTCTGAAAATAATGCTACAATTATTACACAAGAGATACCAGGAAGAGGTGCTTTATATTGAGTGCTTTAATCAAGTGTCCCAAATGTGAGCATTTTGGTTTAATTTTGGATAATTATGGAGGCCTGTTGACAGATGGCGTATTATCAGACACGTTAAAAAACGCGATAAAGGACCATGAAGAATATCATTTAAAACAAGAAGAAGAAAGACTTAAAGAAATACAAAAATATTGGACCAAGAAAGAAAATTTATTTAAATTAAAACAAAATCTTAATAATTTCAGTAGTATTGAATGGAAGATTACAAATGATTGAAATAAACGCTTTTAGTATTACAATGATATTAAGCCTAATTGGATTAATTCCGCTTGCAATATGGGCTAATAAACCAGATTACAAGGAGATAAAGGAGTTATTGAAGGAATGACCACAATAATATTAAATTCTCACATAAGGATAAACGGCTTTAAACTAACTACCAGAAAGAAAGGGGAATCAATAAAGGACCATATTAAAAGACATGAGGAGGATAAGGAATAATGAACTGTAAAACATGCGACATACCTATGGATATAATCCAAATATCAAAGGATGAAATAGAGGCATCATGTGCTCAATGTGGCAGAATTATTAACTAATTATTAAGATATTATTAATAAAATCCAGGAAGATAAGAATAAGGGTAATAATACAGAGTAATAAAAATAAAAGGGATAATTAACAGATAGTATTCAAACACTTAGTACAAGTATTCTCTGTTAATTTCCGCTTGGTATTACCACACATAGAGCACCCTTTAACCTTCATTAGCTCTTTAACGTATGCGTGATAATTGGCCATACATGAATAATGAACGGTTTGTTTACTATCATTCATTTCTTTTGTAGGCTTATCGCATATTATGCAAGATTCCATAATATAATTAGATTAAACTAACTATTAAGTTATGTGATTAGTCAATAGGAGTAAAGGGGTAAACATAGGGAACAAATACACCTATAGCAATAATTAAATATAGTATTAGTATTAGATTAGTTAGTACGTGTCACACTATCACAACCCTTAGTTGAGCGTTGATTATGACAAAGTTAACACGTACAATTTTTAAATTACTTCTCTATGTAAATAAATATAAACAGCGACTTTTACCCTTATATAAATGTTTCCTGGAACGATAGGTATATATATGGCCTAATGACTGGACCCCTTGTTTCTTAGTAATATAAACGTTTCTTTTGTGCCTAGGCGTAACACAAACACTTATATTAGGTAAACACCCTAGTGGGGGTGGCCATGCGTGGCCTAATATAAACGTAGCGTTGATTCTAAAAAAAGTACAACCGCCGTAACACTTATATATCGGGCGCGCCTGCCCTTTTTTAAAGCCGAAAAAAAATTCCGAAAATGTAAGTTAGTCTAACCTAATTAAACTGAACCGAAATTCCACATATACATAAGATAATCTTTAGTCAAGTCATGAGACTTTGCTACTCGCTTACCACATTTATAACAACGTTGACCAAATACAACGTGTTCACACATAATCTTATTACTGTCTATAGTGTTATTTATCCCTTTGCTTAATCATTCGCTCCAAACATTCTGACTCTAAATTATATTTTGTATGAGTGCCTTTAGATCTACATCTAAGACCACAACACGTACATTTCCACATATCTATAGGAACCCAGATAGCACATTGTCTACAATAATGTGCCTTACTATAGGACTTTGTAGATAACTCATGTTTGTGATTATCCTTGCATCTAATTCTAAATTCATTACTAGTCATGATATATCTCACTTGCCTTCTGAAATATAACTTTATGCTCTGAGTGTGCGTTCATATATAGATTATAATGTTTTAGGCATAGCCACCTGCTGTCATTACTATCTCCTAACTTTATCCTGGTTACTGCTTTCTTGTCACATTGACCACAATAGTTCATAGATAGTATTAGATTCTTTGCTATTTAAAGACGACGGAAATGACCTATCTGAGCCATTGGACCATAATGACCAATCGCCAGATTCTAAACAGTTTTACATAGTTTTTCATTGTTTTGCGTAATTTTTAGCCTTGCGACCTCTAGGCACTTTACCCATAAAATGACATTGAGAACAATGTTGGCTAGTAATCCAACTGTGTGTCTGCTTTTGAACGTGCTGTGCTATTCCACATAACTTGCATCTCATCTGTATTCATCCTCCTTGCATAATATCCCTGTGATTTCTTCCATTTCCTGCATATAGTCATACAGGTCCTTGTTTTCATACGGATTAGGCATATCTATTCCTAGTTCTTCCAGGATTTTGCTCGTAGATGCTATTACTGCGTTTTGTAACATTTCATGTTTCTCTACATCCGTATGCATCTTGACATTGTCACAGGCTCCCTGATAATAAGACAAAGTAACTAGCATCTTTTCTTTATTAGATAACATGATTATGATATTATTGTAAAGATAATAAGTGTTTGTAAAATACTATACGTATAGATATAACAGTGTTATACGTATAGTTTTTCTCCTTAGTGCTTTTTTATTTCTTGCTTTTGAAAGTGTTGCTTCGCAACACAAATACGGTTTATATACTAATATTATCATTGTTAGTTATGTCCTATTTCAAAAAAGGCAAGAAACCAAGCCCATCTTTTAGCGACAAACCTGCAAAAAAAGTGGTCAAATGCAAGTTTCATGCCAAACACCAGCGTAACTGCGTAGACTGCGAGAAACAATAAGACTTTTATACTGCCATATGTGTAGTATGATAGGCTTGTCAGGGATTACCCTAATACGGTAGCCCTCTTAAAGCCTATTGATAGAGTCAAAGTACGTAGATACGTCATGACTCTTTATGATAATGATTATTTAGTTTGATTTCGTACTTTTTCTCTATAGCACACCAAACACATTTTCCATCTGTTCTACGCATATTCCTCCAACCTGTTTCCGTTTAAACTAAATATCTCCATAATATACTTGCAATCTCTGCAATTACCATTCCATCTTTTTCTCTGAACACTGTTGGTTATAATTATACGTTTGTCACATATAGTACATAATTTTGTATTTTTACTCATACTCTATTTCTTCTAAATCTTGCTTTTAATCTTACTCTCATACCACAATCAGGACAGTATAATCCAGGATGTTGTTTTTTATCAAACCATTTATTCTCTAATGAACAAAAACTGTGAGTTTTATATGATACATATTCTCCACCTTTCAATCTATATGGCATATGCTTTATTAACCGTAGTTAGATAAAAATGTTGTGCGTATATTACATTTGTTCAGCATGGCAGGTGTTGCAGAGATTATGTGCCAGTACGGTGCTGGCGACAAGGTATTGCAGTTGGAGCAGTTTGACACTATGGGATTTTACGAGTATTATGGCGTTACAGAAACATTCAAGGATTTGCAAAGTCTTGTAAAAAGGGCAGAGGACATACAGACATCATATGACAAGATAGTGATACATGACTATTCAGAGTTCAAGTTAAATTTTCCAAAAAACAAGGTCGTGTTGGTATTTCATGGATCAAAGCTGAGAAGCATGGACCAGACAGAGGTAGAGGCAGTAAAGGAATATCCCTGCTTTGTCACGACTTCTGACCTGCTAGATAAACTGCCATTTGCAACACACTTGCCAGCTCCTTGCGACAGGGAACTTTTTAAGACTGATGTTGAAGGTTATGGATGGATAGCAATCAACAGGTCGTACCAAAGAGACATTGTAGAAAAACGAATCAGGGAAAAGTACCCTGACATACAGTATTACGAACGCAATCCTGGAAACATTATAAGATACGAGGATATGCCTGATTTTCTATCACAGTACAAGCATTATGTTGACTGGAAGTTTACAAATGATGCCGAACCTGTGTCTTTGCCTGATCCGTCTTGCACAGGAATACAGGCTTTGGCATTGGGATTGACAGTTCATGACAAGGATGGAGGTACTTTGTCTCCACATTTACTTCTCATTCATGATGCAAAAAGAGTATGTGAGAGGTTTATTGATGAAATTACTTGAGGGGTTTATCAACGGCTTGAAAAAGTCATTTTCTGGAAAAGACTATCTCAGAGAAATCAACACTTGCAAAAAATGTGGCAAGCCATGTTTCTTTGACTCATGTTTAAAATGCGAGACAGACGAGGCATATCGTGGATGGGAGAGGACAGGCAAGCTTTGAACTGTGCCAGATGTGACGAGGTAATGAACAAGATGACAGTCTGTCATCAGATATGCGGAAACTGTGGTTCTGTAGTTGACTGTAGTGATGGTGTATATGACTAGAACCAGAGGACCTGATCTTTCAAAGGAGTTTCACGATTACATATTCAATCAGTGGATGTTTTTTAGCGAGAACGCATATGGGATTGCAAACAAGATAAACAAAGATACAGAACTTATGTCAAAGTTTGGCAAGACAAGCCCTGCTGGAGTACACTACCATATCAAGCAGATTGAAAAGGATCTGGAAAATAGCATATCAGAAGATGCTATGGACACGTATATCGGAGAGTTTATGAGGGCAAGGACAGGATTTGAGCATGATGTTGCTGACATTCAGACACTGATGTCACATGAGAAAGAAAAAGGATTGGAGGACATGGACAAGGAACTGTATCTAAAGATGGCAAGATTCAGACATGAGATTAAACTGGATTCGTTTAAGATGTTACAGGATTCTGCATTACCGTTGCAGGTCAAGAAACTAAAGATGGAAAGAGAGAAGCTCAGGCCAGCAAAACCAATGCCAAAGGTAGAGGATCATGGGGTTAGCCAGTAAGAACACTTTACAGATAATATCAAATGCAGCAACCAGAGATGCACCTACAGTGCCTATGACATTCTGGTGCAAGGACTCATTGTCACAGTCTGCTGACTGCTGTTTTTGGCACTACATATTCTATCCCAATGGCGGTCCAGAACGTGACGGCATACATCATCCATGCTATCAGTATGAACAGGACATACTTGACAAGATGCAGATGGAAGAACTAGAACAAGACAGGACAAACCCCTGCAAGTGGTTTTGTGTTTACAAGGCGACAGGACTTGGCTTGACAGAGTTTGTGTTGCTGTGGGTAGTATGGAAAAGCCTGACAGACAGCTGGTTTAGCGGAAAGGAAGCCATGATAATTACAGGACCTAACGTCGACCTGGCACAGGACTTGATACTCAGGGCGAAAGGCTTTTTACAGAAGAAAGGTTTGGGATATGTAGATCATGGAGCATACGAAGTCGACATTAACGGAAGCAGAGTTAAATGTTATCCCTCGAATAACATCCATTCAGCTAGAGGTAAACCAAAGGTTAGTGTCTTTTTTGGCGACGAAGCAGCTTTCTTCAAACTTAGAGATGATTCAATCGTTAGAACCGTCGGAGAGAGATATATTGGAAAGTCAAATTCTTGGGTTATTTGGGTATCTACAGCAGGAGAGGAACCGAGAGGCTTTTTTTACGACATTATGCAAGAGCCTGCAACAGGATCAGAAAAGACAATATACGAAAGATTCCATTTCTATGTTGAAGCAGGTCTTAAAAAAGATACGCAAACTAAAACATCTATCTTCACGCCATCATACTTAGAAAAGGCTTCACAGGCAAGAAGCTACGAAAGGGAGTATCTTGGAGTATGGGGTAAGAACGTAGGAGACATATTCTCTCCAGAGGGCATAGAGCTTTGCTGCGGAACGGAATACGAATGGCAAAATGATGACGATACCAACGACAGGGTTATTGGCATAGATCCAGGATTCGGTTCTTCAGAGTTTGGAATATGCATAATGCAAAAACGCAAAGGCAAAAAGTCAGTCATCTATGCAGATGCCTTTGAGAGAGCCAGCTACATTGACATTATCAACAAGATCAGAATGTTGTCTGAAAAATACAAGACAAAGCGTATGTTTGTAGACGGTTCTTGGACAGAGGGAATAAGAGACCTCAGAGACAAGTACAGAATGAACGTACAGGCTATATCGTTTGCACAGTACGGAGAGAAGATGCTAAACTATGCTGCAAACAACATAGACTTTCAAAACGTAGAGATTCATCCGTCATTTAAGAAACTTAAGATGCAACTCATGACAATCAAGTTCAGCAAGAAAGGCGGAACGGACAAGACAAGACAGAATCCGTTTGATCTTGGAGATGCGTTCTTGCTTGCACTATACTATTACAAAATGGGATCAGGAACTCTTGCTGGAGTGGGATAAACGTTTCAACCTTAGTGTATTTTCCAACTTGTCCTTTACCTTTGAGCCAAATCTAGGCAACTTGCGTTCTTTCTTTGTAGGTTCAGGTTTGCTAAAGTCTGCTACAAATGCCTTGTGATCCCCTACTGTGACAATAGGCGTAATGCCTTTCATCAGTGCAACATATAATATGACGTTAGGATCAGTGTTTGCCCTTAGCATATTCATACAAACCTCGTCAGGCAAGTGCATTGGAAAAGTACATATCTCATAAATGTGATTTTGTTGCAATTCATCCAACTGTTCGTTACGAACCATAGGATATTCAGGTGCAGGAGTATGTGCTGCCAGCATATACTTTCTATAATAGCTTATAATAAATAAAGTATATGGTTTTGTACCTAAAAATGGACCAGAACGTTTGGGCTCAGCGAGACTTTACTGACTCTGCAACATATGACTTGTCAGGAACAGTATATGATGACAACAGACTGACTACACCAAGAGACATATCAGGATTTACAGGTACATTCAGAATAGTAGACAACAGAGGAGAACTTATATTTTCCAATCAGCAAAACGTCACACTAAATGCAGACGGAACATTCTTTGTAAGGTTTGGAGAAGGTCTAGCTCCTGTTGTGACAGGAACATACGTAGTTAGGCTAAGATTAGAGGTAGCAGGTACAAGATTAACCTGTGTAGGTGTCAACGGTTCTGATCAAATATACTTTGAACACGATTAATTACTTCACTTTATACAAAAACAACTACAAAATGCTACATGGCAGACATTTTTACCGTAAATAAGGCTGTTTCTGACTCAAAAACACCTGTTTTACCCAAAAACACACCAATAAAAGAGAAATATGAGGGTTCTATCAGAGTTATTGAGGCATTTAATCACAAAAGTGAGGTAAATGAGTCAGATTATCAAGATGAACTGTCTCCAGACAGGCCATTTGTTGAAACTATTAACGCAATTAACCAAGATCCTAGATTAAACTTGTCAAACGAGACATATATCCAAATGATACTCGGAAAAGGACTAAAAATAACTGCAAAAAAGGAATCTGTAGCAGATATGGTCAACGAATGGCTTGAAACAATCAACTGGGATGAACAATTAGAAGATGCACTGTATTCTTATCTCGGATGTGGCAATATGTTCTTTGAACATGACCCTAGCTACTCAGAATGGATAGAGGTTCCAGTAACTACAGTTGAAAGCATAGTAAGAGACAAGAAAGGTAATGTAAAATACTATTTACAGCACGTTAATGATCAGGACATCAAGCTAAGACCTTCTGAGGTATGTCATTTCAAACTAACCAACGTTGCAAGAGAGCCATTTGGCAGAGGATTGCACCATTCAGTATTATCAACTTACACTAATCCAGATACAGGAGAGATGTTTGATTCTCCATTGATACAGATGAAGAAGATGGAAGATGCCATGCCAAAGATATTTGAAGGTCATGCTGATCCTACAGTAATGTTCCACTTTGCAGATGCAGGAGAGCAGTTTATCAAGACTCAGGCAGATGCACTAAAGAAGATGAGACATGGATCAAAGATAGTTACAGATAAGGAGTTTGATGTCAAGATTATAGAGTCAGCAGGTAACAGCAAGTTTGAGGGTTACATTGATCACATACAAAGAGACCTGCTAGAGCCAGGATCTAAATTCCCACTACAATTCTTCAACGCAGGATTTACTGCAAGAGCAGCATCAGAAAGTACAGATTCCGTATTGACAAGAAAAGTCAAAAGAATACAATCAAGATTGGCAAACCAAATCAAGATGAAAATCGTAATTCCTTATCTTCAAAAACATGGCAAGAACGTAAAAGCAAAGGACATACAGTTATTCTTTGAGACACCTCAGAAACAAGAGGCAACCATAGCAGATGTCACTACCTCATTTAGAGACAACCTGATCAAAAGATCAGAGGCAAGAAAGTGGTTCATTGGCAACACCAGCATAAACATAAACGAGGATGACATGGAAGATGAGCCACCTATAACGTCAGTAACTCCAACTAATCAGTTGCAAGACACAAGAGACGAACCTGAAAACACTTCCGTTAAAGACAATGACACTAATGAAAAACTGTTGGAAATGGTAAACCTTAGAGAAGAACTAGACAGGGCAGAAAAGAGAAAGAACACTGAGGAAATATTGAGCTTTATACGAGGTTTGAAAAATGATTAGGATTTACACAGATAAACAAACAGACAACCTTGTAGAATCAGTAGATCTAGGCAGAGTGTCATTAGGAGAAACTACCAAATACACAATGTATATGAAAAACACTGACACTCAATGGTCTGTTCACAACATCAAAGTAGAAAATGCAAACCCTGAATTAAGATTCGAGATACCTGACACCTTAAAACCAAACGAGGTACAAGAGGTATTTGTTTATTGGACTCCTAAACTAGACAGCAGAGAGCCATTGTTAACAAAGTTTGAATTTTCAGGCGACGTATTCATAGGATAATGCCTTATTCGTATCTGAGTTTCTCAGATGACTATATCTTAGATGTCACTCCTAAAGTTAACAAGCCAGGAAAGAAACTAATATCATTTCCAGAAACTCAGCACATACAAGGAACTATACAGCTACGAGGAACTACAAGACTTCCTGTAGATTCAGAACAGATAGTCGTAAGGGCAAGTGCATACGAGAGTACGTCACAAGCAGTATCTTATAAAGGCGTAGTCAATAGTATGCATACTATAGATACTGTTACAGGTTCAGGATCAAGAAATGTAAGATCAAATGCAACATTCATAGGTTCAAAATCAAAGAACATATCTGAATCAGTTACAATCAAAGGAAAGAAAGATTATGTTGTATTGATTAACAAGATAGAAGAAATCTTAGATCTAGAAGAAGATTATGACAATTATGATTGGGGAGACAAAGTAGAGGAAGCCAAGTATCAGGGCAGAACAGTAAAACTAAACAAGCCATTTAGAACATCAGGCGGACCTAAAAAGTTTGCAGTATATGTAATGAACAAGCAAGGCAACGTAGTCATTGTCAGATTCGGAGATCCCAATATGTCAATCAAAAGAGACGATCCTGAAAGACGTAAATCATTTAGGGCTAGACACAACTGCTCACAGAAAAAAGACAGAACAACGCCTGGCTATTGGTCATGCAAGTTCTGGTCAAGCAAAAGAGTAGGAGACTTGGCATGACCAGACCACATTTAGAATTTTTAGCAGAACTCAACAACCAATCATTTTCACAAAATGAAGAATGGTTTGCTGAAGATTTACGAGTATATTACAGACCAAAAGAATGTGTAATGAGTATTGGTAATAATGGGAATAAAACAGTACAAATGACATTTGATTCAGGTTCTACATGGGTAGACTTTTCAACAGCAAAAAAATTGGATTTTAGTGAGCAAATACACTTAGTTATCACTGATGGGGATTTTATAAATTTTAGATGTACAGACAATAATGGTATTACTGTTCAACATATGCACATATACTTTAAGGAGTTCTAAATACTTCTCTATATCACTTATGGAAGAATATTAGCATGGCAGAACGAATAGCAGGTATTGCATTGATGCCTAGACAGTCAAGAAACGGTGTATTTTATGACACAGAAGAACTAAAGAAATTTGACGGTAAACAAGTTCCATTAAGAGTAGAGCATGACAAAGACACTCACATAGGTCAGGTAACATTTACCTTTGATGAGGAGAAAAGTCAGGTAAAATATGAAGCAACAGTATTTGACTCTGAATGGCAAAGAAGATTAGAGAACGAACAGTATCAGGTATCAATAGGAGCATCAGTATTGGAGCAACGAGAACTATGTGATGCTGTAAAAGCCAAATGCCTAAACGCACCTGTACTAGACGAAATATTAGAATTATCAATAGTAAGAACGCCTGGAATACCAGAATCAACATTAAGCGTAATTGAATCACATAACGCACAGTATATCAAAGTATTAAATGAAACAGAAGAAATACCTTCATCATTTGGAGGATTCCTTGATCCTATCAGATTAAAACAAGAATTATCAGACAGTATGAAACAAAGAAATCCTAATCTTGAACAAGATGAGTTAGACAGAAAATCAACTGAATTACTGGCAGCATTAGAGATACAATTTATGAGACTTATTGCACCTCCTCCACAAGTACAACCAGCAGCACAGATTCCGCCTCAAGAACCAATGGGCGACGATATGGATAGACCTGTGGATGTGGATGATATTACTTCCAATAAAGACAAAGACAAGAAAACATACATGACAACCGAACATTCTGAAAAGAACGTAGAGGAAAAAGTCAAAGTAACCATTGAAACAGATGGCGAAGTAGAAGTAGGTAAAGCAGAAGCAAAAACTGAAGTAGCACCAACAACTGAAGCACCAGCTAAAGAAGAAGTTGCTAAAGAAGATGTTTCTGACAAAGTTGCCGAAAGAATTGAAAAATCCAATTCTGAAACCCTTAAAGCAGTTATTGAAACTGTTAAAGAGAATTGGAATCCAAAATCTGAAGTAGCAGAATCAACTGACTCAGGTTATGTTGAAGAAGCATTTACTGAAGAACAAGGACAAGCCTTCATGGATAAACTCTTTGAGACAGGCTATAACAAATTAGTCCTTGAAAAAGAAGGATGGATTGAATCACACTCTATCCAGAAACAATCTGGAAACGGAGAGGTTCAAGAAGCAGTTTCAACATCAGGAACAATTCCAGGTGTTAAACAATCTGCAAACATCTCAGTTCAAATCGGATCTAAAACTGCAATTCCTATCAGACAGTATGGTCAATTCCAAGCTGTTCCAACAGGACAAAATACTGCAAGATTCTACAGAATCACAGTACCAGATGCAGGAGCAATTACCGAAAGCCCAACTACCGACATCACAGCAGTTACTCACACCCTTACAGCAGTAGATGTTACTTGTAACATCAGAGGCTGGAGACAAGTAGTTGAAAAAGCAAATCTTGAGGACTATCCTGCAAGTTTCCTTAACGCAATTAGAGAAACTGCAAGATTAGAAGCAATCAGAGATGAGCACAAACTAATTCTCCAAGACTTGGCTGCAACAGATCATGACTTTGGTGGCGTTAGTACAGCTCCTTACCACATTGGTGGTAGCGACGGTACTGCAACAACTAACCCAACAGAAGAAGATGCTGACGGTGAATTTGACGAAGATGGTCTTACTTTCAGTAAGAGATACCTAGAAGAATTAGG
>Ga0222715_10003129_pt1 | contig 14896 bp, 10 predicted proteins | sample C33_9DmetaG_FD_165056 | JGI IMG/M metagenome (GOLD analysis project Ga0222715, IMG submission 165056) | Estuarine water microbial communities from San Francisco Bay, California, United States - C33_9D | ecosystem: Environmental > Aquatic > Marine > Unclassified | place: USA: California...
GCAAAAAATTCAGGATCTTGACCAAAGGCATCAGCAAAAATTTTATTTCTTTGACCATCACCTTCTCCTTTCATAATCTCTGAGTCTTTATTTGCGTTCGCTAGTATTACTGAAACTTCTTTATCAGCTGTAGAAGTTATGGTTACAGCCATTTCTGCACCTTGTGCTCTAAACTCTTTTGCTTCTCTCTCCCTTTCAGTCTGCATTCTTCTATAAATAGCTTCGCTGTTAGCCTGAGGAAGGTCAGCTCTTTTAATTCGAACATCAACAATATTTATCCCAAAGTTTTTTGCTTCGTTATTTACACCCTCTTTAATTAACTCCATTTGTTTTGATCTATCTTTAGACAATAAGGTTTGAAGTTCCTCCTGACCTAAAACATTTCTAACTCTTGAGTTAATAATTGTTGATAATCTTGATCTTGCAACTCTTTCATCACCAACTGAAATATAAAATTTTAAAGGATCAACAATTTGAAATCTTGCAAAAGCATCTACTATCAAACGTTTTTGATCTGATGCAATAACTTCTTCGGGTGGTGTATCTAAATTTAAAATTCTTTTATCGAGATAAACAACATTTTGAATAAAAGGAATTTTAAAATTTAATCCAGGTTGGGTTATAATTCTTTTTGGATCACCAAATTGTAATATGATTGCTTGGTTAACTTCTTTAACTATTATCACAGATAAAAAAGCTAGAGCTCCAATTGCAACAATCAAACCTAGTAATATTTTTCCAGCTTTCATCTAATTAGTTGCTCTCTTTTTTAATTCAGGAAGAGGTAGATATGGCACAACACCTGAGCCTCCATTATTTTCAATAATAACTTTATCTATATCAGCCAATACCTTTTCCATCGTTTCTAAATACATTCTCTCTTGAGTTACAGCTTTTGCATTTTTATATTCATTATAAATTGCAAGAAATCTACTTGCTTCACCCTCAGATTTAGCCACAACTTCTTTTTTATAAGCCTCTGCAGCTTGTAATATTTTTTGAGCTTCCCCTCTTGCTCTTGGGATAACGTCATTAGCATAAGCCTCTGCTTCGTTTTTAGCTCTTTCCATGTCTGCTCTTGCAGCCTGTACATCTCTAAAAGCATTAATTACTTGATCAGGCGGATCGGCTTTTTGAGTTTGCACTTGAGTTATTTGAATACCACTTTCATAATCATCTAAAATTGTTTGAATAATCTCTTGTGTTTCAATTTCAATATTAGATCTTCCTTCAGTTAAAATTGGTTGAATATCACTTTTTGCAATCACTTCTCTCATTGCAGTTTCAGCAGCAGCTTTAACTGTTCCCTCGGGATCTTGGATTTTAAATAAAAAGTTTCCAGCATCTTTAATCACCCAAAATACTGAAAAATCAATATTCACTATATTTTCATCTCCAGTTAACATTAAGCTTTCTTGCGGTACATCAGCAACTGCTCCGCCAGTTGAAAAACCGCTATCTCTTTCTGATCTAAAACCAATATCAATTCTATTAACTTTTGTAACTTTTGGAGTTAAAACGCTCTCTACTGGAAATGGTATATGATAATTTAATCCAGGTTGAGTAGTTTTTACAAATTTACCAAATCTCAAAACAACTCCCTGCTCATCAGGAAGAACTCTATATAGTCCACTTGCTAACCATACAAACGCAATAATTATTAATCCTAAGATTAAAGATTTACCACTTGATGATTTACCACCTGGCAAAAAATTTTTTATTTTATCTTGAAGCTCTCTAATAATTTTATCAACATCTGGTGGCGTTGGTCCTCTACCAGATCCATTGCCATTTCCTCCACCTGGAGGTGTTCCCCAAGGACTTCCTCCTCTTTGTTGAAAATTGTCAGACATACATTATGTATATAGTGTCTTTAATCTCAAAAACAAGTTAAGATCAAAATATGCATGAAAAAAAGCCAGAACTAAGTGACGCAATGAAAAAAAAAGTAGAGCCAAAAAACTTTACAAAAAACCCTATCCTTGGAACTAAATATACAATTGCAGTCTCAAGTGCAAAGGGAGGTGTTGGTAAATCTACTTTTGCAACAAATCTTGCCTTGGCTCTTAAAAGTATCGGCTGCAAAGTTGGATTGCTTGATGCAGATATTTATGGCCCTTCTATTCCAAAGATGTTTGATATTAACGAGAAGCCGAAAAGTGATGGTCAAAAACTTGAGCCTGTAATGAAGTACGATATCCAATGTATGTCTATTGGATTTTTAGCAGACCAACAAACACCGATGATTTGGAGAGGTCCCATGGTTACTAGTGCCATTAAAACGTTTACTCAAAAAGTAAATTGGAAAGATTTAGATTTTATCATTATTGATATGCCTCCAGGCACAGGAGATACACAATTAACATTTTCACAAGAAATTAAACTAGATGGGGCTATAATTGTCTCAACTCCTCAAGAAGTAGCACTGCTGGATGTCATAAGAGGTATTAAAATGTTTGATAAACTAGATGTTAAAATTTTAGGCCTAGTAGACAATATGAGTTATTTTAAAGGTGATGATGGAAAAAAATATAAAATTTTTGGTGAAGGTGGTGTTAAAAGAACTGCTGAAGAATTCAACAAAGAATTTTTAGGTGAGATACCTATCAACCCCGAAGTTGGTAAAGCTGGAGATAATGGAAAGCCCATTGTTGAAGAAAATCCAGAACATGAAATTTCTAAAATATATTTAGAATTTGCAGAAAAAATTAAATCAACTTATCTTTAAGCTCAAAAGCTTCCATTAATTCATTCCACTCTCTCTTTGAAAGACCAGAGTCATCAGGTGAAATATTTTCACCTTTTATAAGTTTTTGAATTATATTTTTACCTTTAGCTGAAACCTCAGTGCCCCCAACTCTATAATCCATAAATGCTTCATAGGTAATTGGGACCCATTTTTTCAAAGTATCCAACATTATATCCGCATAAACTCTTATTTCATATTGTGCATGACTATCTGCTCTTAGTCTCAAAAAATTCATTAGATTCAATAAATCGGTTTTCCAGTACCACTGGGTATAGGTATTTAATGTTAAATTCATTCTTGCAAGTTCTCTTGCTAATCCTTTTTTATTTTCATCAATAGTTGAACCATCATATCTTTCATTCAACATGGTTTCATAATTATCATAAGTTCTCTCAGCATCATTTTTTAGAAGTTCTAATACCTCATTTGCTTGTTCGCCCTCAAGAACTTCACCTCTGCCCTGCCTGTTACTTTTTGATTGAGCTGCTAAATTTTCTTTAGTTGGTAAATAAAATTCTTTATCTAAAATTGAATATCGAGCAGAGTACTCATTAACATTTGCAGTTCTATGTCTTATCCACTGTCTAGCTATAAAAATTGGAAGTTTGATATGATATTTGATTTCACACATTTCAAATGGAGTACTATGCCAGTGTCTCATTAAATATTTAATCAACCCTTTATCAGTCGATACTTGTTTGGTGCCTTTTCCATATGAAACCCTTGCAGACTGAACAATTGAAGTATCGTCACCCATATAATCAACTACCCTGACAAAACCATGATCTAAAGCAGGAATTGCTTCATACAAAATTTTTTCAAGTTCAGGAGATGTCACTCTTTTAGTCTGATTGCTTTGAGCTTGTTGGTTTTTGATCTCTTCTGATTGTTCTTTGGTTAATTTCATGATTGTTATTGAATCTGTTGTAATTCCTTTTATATTAATAAAGTTGGTTTTCCAACTATGACGATAAACGAATTTCGTAATAACCATTGCGGACGTGGGGGCAGTACCCACCACCTCCACCATTACAACTTATGGGGGTGAACCAGAATCGACGGATGTCTAAAGGCTATTCTTTCGTTCGGAATTGTTCCTCCGTAAAGGGCTAATTTATAATTGCTAACGAAAGTTACGCACTTGCTGCATAATTAACTTCGGTTAATTAAGTAGACGGGGTTTGGGGCACCTGGCAACAGAACGCCCCTTAATTTTTTATTTATTTTTATTTATTTCTGCTTGAGCTGCTGCAAGTCTTGCTATTGGAACTCTGTATGGAGAACATGAAACATAATTTAATCCAACTCTAGAACAAAAAGCTATACTTTTAGGATCACCTCCGTGCTCACCACATATGCCTAACTTAATTTTTTTATTTTGTTTCTTGCCTTTTAAGACTGCAATTTCAATTAAATCCTCAACTCCCTCATCGATAGACACGAACGGATCAATATCAAAAATTTTATTATCAATGTAATCGTTTAAAAATTTACCACTATCATCTCGACTTATTCCAAACGTTGTTTGAGTTAAATCGTTAGTTCCAAAACTAAAAAATTCTGCATGTTTTGCAATATCTTTTGCTTTAATTGCTGCCCTTGGAAGTTCAATCATAGTGCCAACTATAAAATCAATTTTAACTTTATTTTCTTCTTGGACAGTTTTGGCAACTCTTATCACTAAATCTTTCATAATTTTTATTTCAGCTTCTGTAGAAACTAAGGGAATCATAATTTCTGGAAATGCTGATTTTATTTTATTCTTTTTTAGTTCTACTAAAGCTTCAAAAATTGCTCTACATTGCATTTCATAAATCTCAGGATAAGAAATACCTAATCTACAACCTCTATGACCAAGCATAGGATTTTGCTCGTGTAATTCAGATATTCTTGATTTTACTTCTTTAAGGTCAACTCCAACAACATTTGCTACCTCTAGAATTTCTTTTTCTGAATGTGGTAAAAATTCATGTAATGGTGGATCTAATAATCTTACAGTCACTGGTAGCCCACCCATTATTTTAAAAATTTCCACAAAATCTTTTTTCTGGTGAGGTAATAATTTTGTAAGTGCTCTTGCTCTATCTTCTTTTGTTTTTGATAAAATCATCTCTCTTACAGATAAAATTCTTTCTTCATCAAAAAACATATGTTCTGTTCTACATAAACCAATTCCCTCTGCACCAAAATCTCTTGCTGTTTTTGTATCTGCGGGGGTTTCTGAATTTGTTCTAACTTTTAGTTTTCTTATACTATCAGCCCAACTCATTAATTTTGAAAAATCACCTGAAATTTCAGGCTTAACAGTGGGCACCTCTCCAAGGATTATTCTACCAGTAGATCCATCAATTGTAATGATGTCACCCTCTTTAATTTCTTGTTCAGAAGTTTTGAAAATTTTACTTTCATAGTTAATATCAATTTCACTAGATCCAGAAACGCAAGGCCTACCCATTCCTCTAGCAACTACAGCAGCATGGCTTGTCATTCCACCTCTTGCAGTTAATATACCTTTGGCTGCATGCATTCCCTGAATATCTTCAGGTGAAGTTTCTACTCTAACTAATATCGTGTCCTGCATCATGTCATTTAATCTTTCAGCTTCTTCAGAAGAAAAAACTACTTTTCCACTTGCAGCACCTGGTGATGCTGGAAGTCCATTTGCTATAACATTAATCTCACTTTTTTCATCTAATGTTGGATGTAACAATGTATCAAGAGAGCTTGGATCTATTCTAAGGATAGCCTCTTTTTTTGAAATCAACTTCTCTTTAACCATGTCCACAGCTATTTTAACAGCAGACTTAGATGTTCTTTTTCCTGATCTCGTTTGCAAAATCCAAAGTTTATTATTTTCAACTGTAAACTCTACATCCTGCATATCTTTGTAATGATTTTCCAATTTCATTAAAATTTTCTCTAGTTGCTTGTAAACTTTGGGCATCGACTCTTCCATGGATGGATCTTTTACATTTGCTTCTTTTCGAGCCTTTTTGGTAATGTATTGAGGTGTTCGTGTACCAGCTACAACATCTTCACCTTGAGCATTAATCAAGTACTCTCCGTAAATGTCGTTAGATCCATCTGAGGGATTTCGCGTAAATACCACTCCGGTAGCGCAATCATTTCCCATATTTCCAAAAACCATAGATTGAACGTTAACAGCTGTCCCCCATTCAGATGGTATTTGGTTTAATTTTCTATAAATTTTTGCTCGATTACTTTCCCAAGATAAAAATACAGCACTAATTGCACCAAAAAGTTGTTCGTATACATTTTGTGGGAAATTTTTTTGAGTTTTCTCCTTAACAACTTTCTTAAAATCATTAATTAACCCATCCCAATCACTTTCATCTAATTCTGTATCTAGAAGAACACCTTTTGTTAATTTATAATTTTCAATTAATTCTTCAAAATAATGGCCTTCAACTCCCATAACAACATTTCCATACATTTGAATAAATCGTCTATAGCTGTCTTTAGCAAATCTACCGTTTGATGTTTTTTTTGATAGAGCAATTACAGTTTCGTCATTAAGACCTAAATTTAGTATCGTATCCATCATGCCAGGCATGGAAACTCTTGCTCCTGATCTAACTGAAAGAAGTAAAGGATTTTTTAAATCTCCAAATTTTTTTTTAACACCTTTTTCAATTACTTTAAGCTCTGATTTTATTTGATTAATAATTTTAGAGTTTAGTTTTTTTTTATTTTTATAAAATAAATCACATACATTAGTGGAAATAGTAAATCCTGGGGGAACTGGAAGTCCCATTCTGCCCATCTCTGATAGATTGGCGCCTTTGCCACCTAAAGTATTCTTAGGACTTTTTATTTTTTTAGCGTCTTTAGAGTTAAAATTAAAAATTAACTTATTCATTGGCATCTTTGATCAATTGAAAATCTATAAAATTTTCGAAGGTTTTACAGAAGAAACTTAATAGTTCCAATCTATTTTTTTTAATAATTTCACTATCATCATTTACTTTTACATTATCAAAGAAATCAAAAACCTCTTTTTTTGCTGAAGCAAGAGAATTTAATGTCTGGTCAAAGTCTTGCTTATTTGTGACTACAGAAAAAATTTGCTTTAATTCATTAGTTTTTTTAAATAATGCTTTTTCATATTCATTATTAAAAATACCAGGGTCAGTTGTATTTGTAAGCTGATCAACAGCTTTTTTTGTTTCTGAATTTATAATATTAAAGGCTCTTTTGTAGGAAGATACAATATCTACGCCTATTGGTTTATCGATAACTTTATTTAAACTTTTTGCTTTTTCAAAGTTCGTAGAAATTTTGTTTAAATCTAAAATTTTTGCAGATGCATCAATAATATCGTGTCTAAAATTTTTCTCCTTTAAATAATATTTAAATCTGTCTTTTAAAAAGTTTGAAATATCTTTAATTAATTCATTGTTTGAAAATTGAAAACCTTGATCTAAATAAATATTTGATGAATATGAAACTATATCATTAATCTTAATATCTTTTTTGTTCTCAATAAGTATTCTGATAATACCATGAGCAATTCTTCTTAAAGCATAAGGATCTTTTGAGCTTGATGGTTTCTCATTTATACCAAAAAAACCTATTAAGGTATCAATTCTATCTGACAGTGAAAGTGTAATACTGTATGGTTTTTTAGAAACATTTGAATGAGGGCCTATCGGTAAATATTGCTCCTTAACAGCATCAGATATTTCTTTATCAAATCCTTGAACGTGAGAAAGATGACCTCCCATAATCCCTTGAAGCTCTGGAAATTCACCAACAATTTCTGAAATTAAATCTGTTTTACAAATCGTTGCTGAAAGTTCAACTTTCTCTTTACTAATCAATAGTTCATCAGAAATGATTGCAGCTAATTTGCGCATTCTCTGGACTTTATCGAAATATGTACCAAGTCCTTTAAAGAAATTCATATTTTTAAGACTAGAAACTTTTTTTACTAAATTTTGAGATTTATCTTTATTCCAAAAAAATTCAGCATCATCTAGTCTAGCTTTAACAACTCTCTCATTTCCTATCTTGATCAATCCTTTATTATCTTTTTTATTTGCTATTACTATAAACTCGTTAGTGATCTCTTGTTTTTTTGTAAAAAGAGGAAAATACTTTTGATGTGATTGCATTGTTAAAACCAAAATCTCTTTTGGTATAGATAGGAACTTTTTATCGAACGAACACTCTATGATATACGGCTGATCCACAAGGTTATTAACTTCTTCCAATAATTTTTCATTGTCTTCAATAATAAGATTCTTTTTTTTTAAAACTTTTTCTATTTCTTTTTTAATGAAATCTTTTCTTTTATCTTGATCTAAAATTGTACCTGATTGCTCAAGAGACTTTTGATAAGTATTAAAATCTGTAAAAGTTTTTTTTCTTTCTTCAAAATCTTTATCAAGAAAAGTAAAATTAGAGGATCTTAAATGGCCTATTGAAAAATTTATTACTTTTTTATCAAATAAACACAATACTGACTTAAGAGGCCTGGCCCAATTTAAATCATAACTTCCCCATTTCATTGATTTTTTCCATTTAAATCCAATTAGGATTTTTGGAAGGTTCTCTTTTATTAAATCAGAGGTTTTTAATTTAATTTCTTTAGTTTTATAAAAATAAAATTCACCTTTGTCATTTTTCTTTTTAAAAACTTGTTTTTTAGTAATTTTTTGAGATTTTAAAAAACCTTCTAAGGCTTCAGTTGGAGATGATGTGCTTGGACCTTTTATTTCTTCTGACTTTATTTTAACTTCTTTATCAAGATTTTGAAAAACAACTACAAGTCTATTCGGTGTTGATAAAGAAAAGTATTTTTTAAACTTTATTGATTTATCTTCAAAAACTTTTTTTAATTCTATAACTAGATTTTCTCTGATATTTTTTTGAAGTGAAACTGGAATTTCTTCACTAAATAGCTCTAAAAATAATTCAGACATTTTTAATTTTTTTGTGTTTCTATCCAAACTTCAGCTACTAATTTAACAATATTCCTTATTCTACCAATGTATTCTGCTCTTTCTGCCACACTTATTGCACCTCTTGCATCTAAAATGTTGAACACATGACTGGCTTTTAGACAATGATCATAGGCAGGTAGAGAAATATTTTTCTCAGCTAAGCTCTTGGCTTCAAACTCATGCATATCAAAATTTTTAAATAAATTTTCAATACTTGCATATTCAAAATTGTACTTCGAAAACTCTCTTTCTGATTGTTGAAAGACATCTTTGTATTTAACGCCCTCTTCGTTCCAATCTAAATCATAGACATTTTGTTTTTGTTGTATGAACATACATATTCTTTCCAATCCATAGGTAATCTCTACCGAAACTGGGTTGCAATTTATTCCTGCCATCTGTTGGAAATATGTAAATTGTGTTATTTCCATACCATCACACCAAACCTCCCAACCTAAACCCGCAGCACCTAGGGTAGGACTCTCCCAATCATCTTCTACAAACCTAATATCATGCTCAGAATGATCTATGCCTATTTTAGATAAACTTTTTAAATATAAGCTCTTAATATTATCTATCGAGGGTTTTATAATCACTTGAAACTGATAATAATGTTGTAATCGATTTGGATTTTCTCCATATCTTCCATCTGTTGGTCTTCTGGATGGCTGAACATAAGCTGCTTTCCATGGGTTTGGACCTAACGATCTTAAAGTTGTGGCTGGGTGAAAAGTTCCAGCTCCGACTTCTAAGTCATAAGGTTGTAAAATTATACACCCTTGATTGCTCCAAAATTTTTGTAAGTTAAATATTGTTTCTTGGAATGAATTCTTATTTAAATTTTTTTTTTTTTTAGAGACCATATTTTTGCCAAATAGATCTTTCGTCAAAAATATTTGCTAATTGATCAAGTTTATCGTTTGATGATGATAATTTGTTGCTCAACCAGCTCTTAGGTTTTTCAAATTTTTTAATAATTATATCATCTCCATATTTTTGTTTTAAAATTTGGTCTGCATCACCTATCCCATCTATTAAACCAAGTTCTTTAGCCTTTTTACCTGACCAAAATTCTCCTGAGAATAGTTCAATATCTTTTTTTATAAGTTTTGATCCTCTGCTACTCTCAACTACATTTATAAAATCTTGATGTAAATCAAGCTGAATTTTTTTTAATCTTTCGATATCTTCACTTTTCTCATCTAAAAAAGGGTCTAAAGTACTTTTATTTTTCCCAGCAGTGTGAACACGTCTTTCTATGCCAACTTTTTTAATTAGCTCTGTAAAACCAAATGAAGAATAGATAACTCCAATTGAACCAATAATTGAACTTGAGTTTGCATAAATCTCGTCTCCAGCGCAAGATATCAAATATCCTCCAGATGCCGCAACGTCCTCAGCAAAAAATATCACTTTTTTTTTATGTTTTTTGGCCTGATTTCTTATGAAATCATGAATCATATGAGATTGAACTGGCGAACCACCTGGCGAGTTAATTGAAATTGCAACACAAATTGCTTTTTTTAGAGAAAAAGCTTTTTTTATAATTTCCTCTTGTCCTGAGAAATCTATACCTTGTTTAAATTTACCTGCATTTCCAATAACACCATTAAGCTTAATGTGTGAAATAATTTTTTTTTTTTTAAAAAATGAGAACATTCTTAGTCTTTATAGGAGTTTTAAAAGTTAATAAAGACTACTTATAATTGAAGATGAGGGTGCGTCAATTGATAAGTAATAAAATTATTTTTATAAACTAATTTAAATTTATGGGCTCAGTCATCAAACTTCAAAATAAAATCAACAATACTTATTTTCAGCTAAAAAACTCTGTAGACGACAAACTAAATTTGGTTGAAGAAAAAATTAAATCTAAGCTGTCCAGTGATGTCGAATTAGCAAATAAAATGACGAATTATCATATTGAGACAGGAGGAAAAAGATTAAGAGCCCTTTTGACATTAGGCTCTGCAAAATTGTGTGGATACAAAAAAGGTTTTCGGGATATTAATCTTGCTGCATGTGTTGAGTTAATTCATGGGGCAACTTTAATGCATGATGATGTTATTGATAATGGGCAAGTTAGAAGAGGCAAAAAAACTCTTAATAAAATTTGGAATAATCACTCATCTATATTAGTTGGAGACTATCTTCTTAGTAGATGTTTTGAAATGATGGTTGAAGATGGAAATATTGAAATTTTAAAATTACTTTCAGCAACATCATCTACTATCGCACAAGGAGAGATACTTCAATTACAGCATAAAGGTGAAATTGATATGCTTGAAGAAACTTATCTAAAAATAATTTCTGCAAAAACTGCGGAATTGTTTTCTGCTGCAACAAAAGTTGGTGCTATCTTAGCTGAAGTTGGTACTAAAGAAAAAGAAGCTTTAGAATTTTATGGCAGAAATCTTGGCCTCACATTTCAAATTGCAGATGATACTTTAGATTATAATTCTGATTTAAAAATGTTTGGAAAAAAAATTGGTCAAGATTTTTATGAAGGAAAGGTTACATTGCCTATCATTTTACTTTTTCAAAAAATTAATAAATCAGAAAAAGAATTAATTAAAAATCTTTTCTCTAAATCCAAAAAAGAAAAAGATGATTTAGAAAATGTTTTAAAACTAATTAAAAAATATAATGTGATAAATGAGTGCTATAAAAAAGCTCAACACTATATTGAGCTAGCCTCAAGCTCTTTGTCAATTTTTAAAGACTGTGATCAAAAAGAAATATTAAACAACTTAACATCTTTTAGTTTGGCTAGAAATTTTTAAGGACTTAATAAAACTTTTTTCCAACTACCATCAGAATTTAATAAAAATTTTAGTCTTTCGTGAATTCTGTTATCTCCATCTAACCAAAATTCGATACTGTCTGGTTTTAAATTCCATCCAGACCAATGATCGGGTCTAGGTACATTATCCTTCTCATTAAATTTTTCTTTAAATTTATCAATCGAATTTATTAACTCTTGTCTATCATTTAAAACAGAACTTTGATTTGAAGCCCAAGCTCCTATTCTACTCTCATAAGCTCTGGAATTATAATATTTATCAGCAACAGTATTTTGTACCGGTGTTACCTTTCCATTAATACGTACTTGCCTTAATAGGGATTTCCAATGAAAGCACATGGAAACAGATGGATTTTCTTTTATCTCATTTCCTTTTTGACTATTTAAATTTGTATAGAAAACAAAACCATTTTTACTAAAATCTTTTAATAAAACCATTCTCACTGAAGGAACATTATTTTTTGAGGATGTAGCTAATGCCAAAGCATTTGGATCATTAATCTCTTTTTTTTTGGCTGCTTCATACCATTTATCAAATAATTCAAATGGTTCATCAGTTTCTAAAAAACATTTATCTAAGCCTAGTGAGTTTTTTTCATTCATAATTTCAACAAAATAACTTATACAATATAATTAATGTCATTTAATACTTTTGGAAAGTTATTTCGTTTTACTACATGGGGAGAATCTCATGGCCCAGCAATTGGCTGTATAATTGATGGATGTCCTCCTTTGATAACATTAAAAGAAGAAGATATTCAAAAAGAACTTAACAAAAGAAAACCAGGGCAATCTAAATTTACTACTCAAAGAAAAGAAAGTGATAAAGTAGAGATCTTATCTGGTGTTTTTGAGGGAAAAACTACAGGAACCCCAATATCACTAATCATATATAATGAAGACATGAGATCAAAAGATTACGGCAATATAAAAGATAAATTTAGACCAGGTCACGCTGATTATACATACTTTAAAAAATATGGAATTAGAGATTATAGGGGTGGTGGAAGATCATCGGCTAGGGAGACAGCCGCAAGAGTTGCAGCTGGGGCTGTTGCTAAAAAGGTTTTGGAAAACAAAATTGGAAAAAAATTTAAAATAACTGGTGCGGTAACTCAATTGGGTGTTTTAGGTTGTGATACTAAAAATTGGGACGAAAAAATAATAAGCAAAAATCCATTCTTTTGTCCTGATAAATCTATGATTAAATTATGGGAAAAATATTTATTAGGAATAAGAAAGTCAGGTTCATCTTGCGGAGCAGTAATAGAAGTTAGAGCCAAGGGTATTCCTGCTGGCTTAGGGGCTCCTATATATTCTAAACTTGACTCAGATATTGCTTCTGCAATGATGAGTATTAATGCTGTTAAAGGTGTAAATATTGGCTCAGGAATGAATTCGGCTCAATTATCTGGTGAAGATAACTCTGATGAAATTTTCCAAAAAAATAAAAAAGTTAATTTTAAATCAAATAATGCAGGTGGAATATTGGGAGGTATTTCTTCAGGTCAAGAAATAATTGTATCGTTTGCAGTAAAACCAACTTCTTCTATTCTTACTACAAGAAAAACTATTAATAAATTTGGAAAAAATACTTCGATTTCAGTTAAAGGTAGACATGATCCCTGTGTTGGCATTAGAGCTGTACCAGTTGGGGAAGCAATGATGTCTTGTGTTTTGCTAGACCATTATTTAATGAACAAAGCGCAGTGTAGTTAATCTCTATTTCTGTTTTTGTAAAATAATATTTGAATTTATTAAATCTAAAATTTTATCTTCAATAGATTTTGCATCTAATCCCGCTGATTTATACATATTTTCTGGTGTGTCTTGATCTATAAAAATATCAGGTAAGTTCATAGATCTGAATTTTAAATCAGAATCTAATAAACTTTTTTTGGATAAAAAATCAACCACATGTGAACCAAATCCTCCAATAGATCCTTCTTCAATAGTTAAGATAGACTCATGAGTTGTTGCTAACTGCCAAATTAAATTTTCATCTAAAGGTTTTGCAAATCTAGCATCAACTATTGTGATATTAATCCCTTTTTTCTTTAAACTCTCAGAAGCTTTCAAGGTTTCGTTTAGTCTAGCTCCAAAATTCAGTACTGCTAATTTTTTTCCTTCTTGAACTATTCTGCCTTTACCAATTTCAATAGTCTCATTTATTGGAGGCAACTCAACGCCTAAGCCTGTACCTCTTGGAAATCTAAATGCGCTTGGCTTATCATTAATATAAACAGATGTATTTATCATTTTAACTAATTCTGATTCATCACTCGCAGCCATAACAATAAAATTTGGAAGTGTAGATAAAAAGGTCGTATCAAAAGCACCGGCATGTGTTGGTCCATCTGCACCAACTAATCCAGCCCGATCTATAGCAAAACGCACAGGTAAGCTTTGAATAGCTACATCGTGAACAACTTGGTCATATGCTCTTTGTAAAAATGTTGAATAGATAGCAGCATATGGTTTATAGTTTTCTGTTGCTAAGCCTGCAGCAAAAGTAACCGCATGCTGTTCTGCGATACCTACATCAAAAGTTCTATCTGGAAATTCTTTTGCAAAGTCTGTCAAACCAGTCCCATCAGGCATGGCTGCTGTTATTGCAACAATCTTACTATCTTTTTTTGCGTGTTGAATTAATGTATTTGAAAAAACTTTAGTATATGAAGGCAGCTTACTTTTAGTTTTGTATTGCTCACCAGTCTTAACATTGAATTTTGAAACACCATGATAATGGTCTTTTGCTTTTTCTGCGTATGAATAACCTTTGCCTTTTTTTGTCTTAATATGAATTAGTATAGGTCCTTGATATTTTGAGTCTCTAACATTTTTTAATATTGGAATTAAACTATCCATATCGTGACCATCAATTGGACCAATATAATAAAAACCAAGGGCGTTAAATAAAGTTCCTCCAGAAATTGCTGATCTAAACAAATCCTCCGCCTTTCCAGCTTTTGCACTAAATCTCTTAGAGAAAGATGAAATTATCATCTTAATAGTTTCTCTTAAGCTAAAATATATTTTACCAGAAAAAATTTTAGCAAGGTAAGTTCCCATTGCTCCCGCAGGCCTTGCGATTGACATATCGTTATCATTTAAAATAACAACCATTTTTGTTTTAGATGCTCCAGCATTATTCATGGCCTCATAGGCCATCCCCCCACTGATCGCACCATCACCAATTATAGCAACTACATTATCTTTTTTATTTGATAATTTATTAGCTTCTGCAATTCCTAAAGCTGACGATATAGAAGTTGAACTATGTGCTGCTCCAAAAGGATCATATTCACTTTCTGATCTTTTTGTAAATCCAGAAATACCACCACCTTGTCGTAAGGTTCTAATTTGATTTTTTCTACC
>Ga0222715_10003132_pt1 | contig 14874 bp, 13 predicted proteins | sample C33_9DmetaG_FD_165056 | JGI IMG/M metagenome (GOLD analysis project Ga0222715, IMG submission 165056) | Estuarine water microbial communities from San Francisco Bay, California, United States - C33_9D | ecosystem: Environmental > Aquatic > Marine > Unclassified | place: USA: California...
CATTGTTTGATGCAGCTAAAGCTTTAGATGCTAACTATGTACCAAAAGAAGGTAGAAAAGCTTTCATTAAATTGGAAGAATACTACAAACTAGCTAACGGAACTAATGTAGTTAACGTTGACTTTAGTGGTCAAGGTTCAATTGCGGATGGTAAAGTAATGAAAGTTGCAGGAATTGAATTGATTCCAACAGCTCACTTCGGTGAAATTGCAGCAGCTATTAGTACCGCTCCAGCAGCTGGTTCAGCAACAGCTGGCGGTTCAAATCCACAAGCGGTTACATTAACAAACTATGTTTGTTTAGTGTCTCACCCAAGTGCGGTAGGAACTGTTAAATTAATGGACTTAGGAGTTGAATCTGAATACGATATCAGAAGACAAGGAACATTAATGGTTGCTAAATACGCTATGGGTCACGGAGTTCTTAGACCTGAAGCAGCAGTAGGAATTAAAGAAGCGTAAGCCTCTTTATAACTAATAGATTAGGGGGACTTAGGTTCCCCTTTTCTACTAACAATAAACATTTAAAGTACGCCTCTAGTGGGTGCTTTAAATCAACTCGCTTAACAAAGGAGAAAATATGACACTAGACTTTACACCGTTTAAGGCATTCTCAATAGGTTTTGATGACCTATTTAATGAATTGTCTAAAGTTAAAACAATTGGTTACCCACCATACAATATTGAAAAAGTAAAAGATGGTGAGTACAAAATTTCTATGGCATTAGCTGGTTTCGGAAAATCTGAAATTGATGTTACTGTTAAAGAAAATGTTTTAAAAATTAAAGGTAAAAAAGATAAATCATCTACAGGTGATTTCTTATACAAAGGTATTGGGGAAAGGTCATTTGAACAAGCTTTCAAAGTGGCTGAATACACAAACGTTGTAAAAGCAGATTACAAAGATGGTATTCTTGAAGTATCTGTGGAACAAAAACTTCCAGAAGAAAAACAAGAAAAGAAAGTTAAAATATCTTAATTAACAAGTCTAGGGGATGGGAAACTGTCCCCTAGTTTTATCTAAAATATATTTATAGGAGATTATGAGTACACAAATTACACCCACAACTGAGCTACAAGCGATAAACATTATGTTGTCTGTTATTGGTGAAGCACCAGTTAACTCTATTACAGGGACAACAACTGTTGATGTATCTACAGCAAAAAATATTTTAGATGAAACTTCAATGTCTATTCAAAGTCTTGGATGGCATTTTAACACACATTACAAATGGACTTCATTAGCTCTTGACCAAGATAATAGAATACCTTTACCATCTAACTGTGTTAAAGCTGACGCAAGTAATGATTATAGACATTTAAATTATACCATGAGAAATGGTTATTTATATGATTTAGACAGGCACACTGATATTTTTACAAGTGCTCCTGCTTCTGTTGATTTAGTATTGGTTCAACAATTTGAACAGCTTCCAGAATATGCTAGACAATATATTACAGCAAAAGCATCAAGAAGATTTGCTTCAAGATTTTTAGGAGACAAAGGAATTGTTGAATTGATAGCAAATGATGAACAAGAAGCATTAATGGCATTTCATCAAGCTGACAGTCAAGAAGCAGATGTTAATATTTTAGAAGGTGATTACAATACATATTCAATTATAAACAGACCAACTAGAAGGACTTACTAATGGGTGGAGTAGTATCTCAGAGTATTCCAAATTTTCTGAATGGTATCTCACAACAAACACCAACACAAAGAGGTATCAATCAAGGTGAAATACAAATTAATCTGCAAAACAATATTGTAGATGGATTATCTAAAAGACCTTCATTTGAATATATCGCTACTTTAGATGCTACCAATGTATTTCCAAATACCACTAAATTTTGGCAAATACAAAGAGACCAAAACAATCAATATATTGTTGCTTTTTACAACGGTGGTGTTAGAGTTTGGGATTTAAATGGCAACGAAAAAACAGTTACAATAGCTAGTGGTTCTGGTTATTTAAGTTCTACACATCCTAGAAAAGATTTTAAATTAGTTAATATAGCTGATTATACTTTCATAACAAATAAATCTGTAACAGTTGCTGCTGATACAAATAAAAGTCCAGTTAAAAATGAAGAATTTTATATTAATTGTGTTACTACTAATTGGGGCTCAGAATACACAGTTAAATTAACACATCCAGATATGCAAGCAGCACTTGGATATGGTTTGGAATTTCGTTTACAAATGCCTAATGGCTCAAGTGCAAATAGTGATACAATTTATAGAGATACTAAACATATTGCCGATATTGTTATGTATGGTACTTCTAGTCAATACTGGAATGGTTCATCTTCAGCTTCTGTTAAAATAGTTAGAACTGATACAAATGCTACTTTATCTACAACACAAGGTTTAAATAATTATTCAGGTTTTACAACTTATTTTGATTTTCAATTAATGAACTCTGTTATCTATGGTGAACCTAAAGATAATGATTCTAATTATACCATTGAATCTGGAGATGGTGAAGGCAATAATTCATTTTATGCTATTAGAGATGAAATAAATGATTTTACAAAATTACCTTATCATGCATTAACTGGGAGTAAAATTAAAATCATTGGTGCAGAAGGAGATGCTTTAACTGATTATTGGGTTGAGTTTGTAGTTGATGGTACTTGGTCAGAGTGCATTGCACCTGATACAAGTCTTGGTTTAGATAATTCCACTATGCCACATGCATTAATAAATAATAATGATGGTACATTTACATTTAAAGAATTAGATTGGGATGATAGAAAAGTTGGTGACGCAGATTCAAATCCAGACCCATCTTTTGTTGGTAGAAAAATTAACAATTTAACATTTCATAAAAATAGACTTGGATTTTTAGCTGGTCAAAATTTAATATTAACAGAAAATGCAAGTTTTTTTAATTTATATTCAATTACTGTAACTCAATCATTAGATACTGACCCTATTGATATTGCTGCTTCAGGAATACAAATTAATACTTTATGGAACTCAGTTTCATTTAATGAATCTTTATTATTATTTTCAGAAACAGCACAATATAGATTAGGAAGTTCAGGCGAAACTTCCATTACTCCTACAACAGCTGTGTTAAATGAAGTTTCTAGTTTTGGGCATGACCCGAATGTTAGACCTGTATCTGCTGGTAAATTTGCATATTTTTCACAAGCAAGAAACAATAACACTGCTTTAAGAGAATATTTTGCTGATGATAATACATTAACAAATGATGGATTAGACATTACAGTTTCAGTACAAGATTTAATACCTACTAATACTTATCAATTAATAAGTAATACTACAGAAGACACTTTAATTGTTTTAGCAGCTGATGCTGATGATGCACAAACAGCACCTTATGTTGCTGGCTCAAACATAACTTCTACTAATGCTGCTGATGTTTATATTTATAAATACTTTTTTGATAAAGGTGAAAAAGTGCAGACAGCATGGTCTAAATGGAATTTTCCTAATGCTAAAATATTAGGTGGTGTATCTCTTGAAAGTTTTATTTATTTAATGGTTGTGGAAGGAACTACTACAAAATTATTAAGATTAGATTTAAGAAATTTAAAAGATACTACAATAGGTTTTAATGTTTATTTAGATTTAAAAAAATTAGTTACAGGAACATATGATTCAGGAACTAATTTAACAACAATTACTTCACCTTATGGTGTTAAAACAGGTTTAATAGCTGTTGATGCAGTTAATGGAAATAATTATTCTTTAACAAATACAACAGGTTCTAATTACACATTAGAAGGAAATCACACAAGTGTTTATATTGGTATTCCATTTTATTCTCAATATAGATTGTCACCTCAATATATAAGGGAAACTTCTGGTAGAGGATTAGTTGCAATAACTTCTGGAAGATATCAAATTAGAAATATATCTTTTAATTATGAAAATTCTGGATATTTTGAAATTCAAGTTACACCAACAGGAAGAACTGTTAGTAATTCAATTATGAATGGTTATATCATTGGTACTGCAACAAGTAAAGTTGGAGTTCCAGCAATTAACTCAGGCACATTAAGAGTTCCTGTATCTGCTAAAAATACTGATTTTACATTAGATATTAAAAGTAATTCTCATTTACCAATGTACATTGCTAGTGCAGAAGTAGAAGGATATTACCACAATCGTTCAAGAAGGATTTAAATGATTAAAGAAAACTATGTAAGACCAGCTATATTAAAAGATTGTTTGGAATTAGCACCCAAAATAAGAAAAGATGATAGACTTGAAATAAAAGCATCTAATAATTTAACACCGTTAGAAGCTTTAGTATTTCCATTTACACAGCCTAAAAATAAAATATTTAGTATTGTTGGCACTGAATCAGAAGGTGTAATTGGAATGTTTGGTGTAGCTGCTTGTGCAGAACCTGATTATGGTGTTGCTTGGTTATTGTCTAGTGAAAAGTTATTTAGACACACTAAACAATTTATGAAAGAATGTCCTTATTGGATAAAAGAAATGGGAAAAGATTATAAATATTTATATAATTTTGTAGATAAAAGAAATTGGAAGTCACTTAAATGGCTTCAATATTTAGGGTTTGAACCTAAAACAGAAATAGGAGAATATGGTTTTGGCAAAATGCCATTTTTATTAATGATAAAGGAAACAAATAATGTGTGATTTAGCAAGTGCTCAGATTGCAATGGCAATATTTAAAGTAGGTACAACGATTCAAGATTTTCAAAGTAAACAAGCTATTGCAAGAAATCAAGAGGCTGCAAATGAACAGACAAGAAAAAATTCCGACCAAGCATATTTATATGATTTATCAAAAATAGATGCAGAAGTTGTATCTGCAAGTAGAGAAAAAAAAGCTGAAGAATTTAAATTACAACAAGAGGCAAACAAAAAAGCTGCACAAAATTTAAATTTAAATGCTGGTAATCCAGATAAAATTATACAAGATATTGCTGGAACAGCAGATATGCAATTTTTAGATATAACAAGAGATTATGAAGCAGATATTTCAAAAGCTTCTGGACAAGAAAAAGAAGCATACGCAGCACAATTAAGAAGATATAACAGTATAGCTCCAGTTGTGATGCCTAGTAGAACAGGATTATTATTCCAAATAGGAACACAAGCTGCTACTGGTTATTCTGATTATAAAAAAGCACAATCTCCAACAAAATAAAATAAATTATGGCTTATCAATCAAAAATTAGTAATAAATATATGGGTGCAGCTTTTGCTGGACAAGTAGCTTCATCTAGCAAAAGTGATGTAACAGATTTAATAAATATTTTACAACGAGAAGTTAATCCTGCTTTAAGTAAAGTTTTAGGTCAAGAAATTGACATGCAGAAAGAAGAAGCTAAAAATAAAGTAAATTCATTATTAACTACTAAAGATTCTAAAACAGTACAAGAAGAAATTTTAGCTGGTCAACATCCTGAATTAGAAGGTGTATTTGTTGAAAAAACAGTTGCATATCACACAGGAAGACAGGCAGCTGCCGAGACAATTGCAGAAATTGAAAAAAATAAAAGTGATTATGATTTTCAAAAAACTAATTTACCAGCATTCTATAAACAATTTTATCCTGATTTTGCAACTAAAGATAAATCTTATACAGCTGGTTTTGCTGCTGTATTTAATCAATATAAAGCAAAAGATGCTATTCAAGATGCTGAAATAAGAAACAAATGGGCTGGAGAACAAAAAGTATTAGGAATTGCAAAAACAATTTCAGTTGCTGAAAATGCGGAAGAAGCTTGGGGAGTTGTTGATTCATATACTAAAACTAAATTGCCAAATGGCACTTATGCTTCTAATGAAGAAGGTATTAAAGGCATGTTAAGACAAGTTGAAAATATTTATAGTTCAGCAACTTCTACACAAGAAATTGATAAAGCTTTAAGTTTCTTAACTTATAATAGAGGAATTGGAACAGATGGTACACAGAGAGGTTCTCTTACTGATACAAAAAGAAAAGATGTTTATGATTTAGTTCAAAAATTAAACACAAAAAGAGTTACTTTAGAGAATCAAGAAAGAGTTTCTAAAGATTACAAAACAAAAGAAGACACTAAAAACATATTTATTGATGCTGTAACAGGTAAAGTAAAAGATGAAAATGGAGCTGAGAGAGATAGAACACACACTGAAAATTTAGAATTAAGAAATAAATTAGCAAAAATAAATCCATATGTTTTAGATTCTTTTGATAAAATGATGGACACTAATAGATATGTAAATACAGACCCTCAAATATTTACTAAAATAGTTAGTGATATTTTCTCAGGAAGATATGAAAGTCAGTCAGATGTTTTCAAAGTTTTATTAGATAATAATGTAGCAAAATCAGAATGGAGCAAAGCTCTAACATATTACAGCACATATAATACAGATAAAAATAATGGAACTAAACCAGTTTATGCAACTGATTATAATTATACTTCTGGAATAAAAAATATTATAGGAGTTATTAAAGGTAATTTTAATGTAGGTGTTATTGGTCAAGAAAAACCTAATTCAGGAGAAGCAATTCGTAATGCAATCTTTTATATGAATAAAGAAATTATTGATTATGAAACAACATATAAAACTGAACATGGTGGTAAATCTCCTACAACAATTGATAAAAATGAATTTATAAGAAAATTAGGAGATGTTGTTAGAGACAGATTTAATCCTGACAGCTTAAATCCTACTATGAAATCTGTTACAGATTATGAAGAAGAGCTTAAAGCTAAAACAGAAAAAGAACAACAAAAACAAAAAAGATATGCAGAAACAGGTGTTTCTAAAGTTTTACAAACAATCAATAAACAATTAGAAATAGATAAAGGTGTTGCTAAAATGCCTCAACCAGATTTATCATTTTTTGGAAAAGATGCTTCTTGGTTTAGCCTAAATGAAACAGATAAAAAACGTTTTATAAATGAAAAACAAATTCCTTATATCACTAATTATTTAAAAACAGCATTAAAAGATATTCAATTAACTCCTGACATGATTAAAGTGATGGAACAAATAGATTATAACCAACTATTAAAAAATGTATCAACTACATTTGGCATGAAAGTTGAAGATGTTGATAAAGCTGTTAAAGCATTGATAACTACAGGTAATAAATAATGGCTGAATTTTTATCCGATAATCCAGCAATTTATTCTTCGGTTAATACAGATGATTTAAAAAAAGCAGAATCTGCAAAAGCAGCATTAAATGAAATTCAAACTGAAAATTTCTATAATACTTTAAAAAGTTATTATTCATATAGAGAAGGCACTGATAAATTTCAATCTATGTCAGCAGCTGACTTATTGGAATATTTCTATGAAGATAGGTCATGGAGAAATAACAACACTGTTTCCATGGGAATGGATTTAGCAAATGTATATGGGGAAACAGATGAAAAACGTTTAAAAGAATTTGCATACATACAACAAACTTATGAAGCATTACCATCTTTTTGGAATGACCCTAATAGAAGTTTTGGTGGCTGGTTAATTGATAATGGTGGTGCTATGCTTTCTGACCCAGCTAATTTAATTGGTGTTGGCGTTGGCGGACAGGCGGCTAAACAAAGTTTTAAAATTGGTCTTAAAGAATTATTAAAAGGTAAAATGGCCAATGAAATAAATAAAGCGGCTATTGAAGAATTGGCAAGACAATCTACTAAAGCATCTCTTGGACAGGCTGTTACTAAAGGTGCTTTATATGAAGGTTATTTTGGTGCAATTACTAATGGTGTTCAAGATTCTATATTGCAAAATACTGCAATTCAATCAGGAATACAAAATGAATTTGATTTAAAACAAACTGCTCTTAGTACAGCAGCTGGATTTGGTTTTGGAACTGTATTTGGTGGTGTGTTTTCTGCTGGTTCTTTTTCTTTGACAACTAAAAATTTAAAAAATCAAACTGTCAAACAGTTGCTTGATGTACAAGAATATGGAAAAAGTACAATTACTGGTCGTCAATTATATGAAGCATTAGCAATTCCAAAGAAAGAATCTCAACTATACAAAAACGTACCACAAAAAGCAGCAGATGAAACTGATTTAACTATTTCTACTGATACGTTTGAAAACAGATTTAATATTAAAATCTCTCCTATAACAAGTGCGGATAAACCGCCAACAATCCCAATTAATATAACACGCTATAAAAAAGGTGTTTATCAATATGTTATTAAACAAAGAGCACAAGAATTAATAGATAAAGTTGATAGTGCTGACCCAATTAGTTTAGATGAAATGGTTGAAATTGCTGCTAGGCGTGAAATAGAAATGGGTGGTAATCCTACCGTTATTAAAAACAATCTTAAAAAAATGGCTGATGACCCTAAAACAAAAGAAGCATTTGCTTATAGAGTTATTGCTGGTGATTTGTTAGCTAAAGATGCAGATGAATTAGTTCAAATTGCTAATAAATTATCCAGAACAGATTTGTCTTCTAAAGAAAGAATTAAACTTGAAAAACAATGGGATGATATTAGTTCTGGTCTTGATGAATTAGTTAAAATTAATTCTGATTTAGGTACAGCAGCAGCTAGAAGTACAACAGCTGGAAGAATTATAAAAGATAAAGTTAGAGCAGCTGAGTTAATTGCAAGCCCTGAAGAACCTAAAATGATTGAATTAAAAAAGGGTGATAAACAAAAATTCATTGAAGCTATTGGTAAACTTGATGATAATGAACAAGTTATATTAGCTTTGCAAAATGCTAGAAAAGTAAATAAATGGGATTTAGCAGCTGAATATGTTAATAATAATTTACTTTCTTCTCCTGACACACATATAATAAACATGATTTCAGGATTAGTACAAACTCAGTGGAAACCTTTTGTTATGTTATTAAGAGCAGCTAATATGGCTAGAGCTGATAAACAAAGAGCAATTGAGATTGCTAGAGAAGCTTTTCAAACATATGTTTATCAATATGTTTATATGGGACATGCATTAAAAGCCGCTGGAAAAACTTTAATAAAAGGAAGAGCCACTTTAGATAGCGGGCAAATGAAGTTTGATAGTAATATAAGACAAGGGCAACTACAAAGATGGATTAGTGAGACTGCTAAATTATTTACAGAACCACTTGCAGATATATCTTCAAGAATTTCAAATGATGCTATTGGAAGTGCTGTAGGTAAAGTTGCACAAACTCCATTTGAAGTTGCTGGATTTGCTACAACAATTCCTATGCGTATTCTTGCAGCTGGTGATGAATTTCTTAAAACAATGACATTTAAAGCTAGATTAGCTTCTATTATCAATACTGAAATTATGCGTCAAAATCCTGACTATGGTATATTTTTAAAAGGAAAATTATTTTCACAAGATTATAAACAAAAATTTAAAGCTATTGAAAGTCAGTATGTAAATGAAAAAGGTGTTGCTAATGCTATTGGAACAACTGTAGGAGAACAAATTAATTCTCCTTTACAATATGCTAGGGAAGTAACATACACACAATCAGCTTATTCTACAAATCCAGTAACAGGATTAGAAGAAGGTGGAATTACAGGTGATGTTTTAAAAGCCACACAACAACCTAATTGGAAATGGTTAAGAGTTTTTGGATTACATTTTATTAATACACCATCAAATTTATTAAGATGGGATTTTCAACATTTACCAATATTTGGTAGATATCAATTTCAAATGAGGCATATGTTAGCAGAAGCTGAAGATATGGCTGAACAAGGTTCATTTAAAGGTTTTGTTAGAAAAGCTGGTGCAGGAATTACTTCACTTCCAGTTTTTAAAAGAAAAAATTATTTAAATCCTGAAGCAGCTGCTGAAGCAAATGCAAGAATACAAGCTGGCTATCTTTTAATGTCAACAGCTGTTGGTGCTGTGATGGCAGGTAAATTTACAGGTGGTGGCTCTAAAGATTGGAAAGAAAATCAACAAAGAGAACAATTAACAGGTTGGCAGCCATATTCTTATGTTACTGATGATGGTAGGTATATTTCTTTAAATAGACTTGACCCTGTGTTTACTCCATTTTTTATTATTGCAGATATAAAAGAAACGTTAGATAAAGTATTAAATACTAATGAAGATTTGCCACCTAAATTAGAATCAATGGCACTTGAATTATCTGTTGGTTTAACATTGTCTTTAACAAGAAATTTAACTTCTAAATTTTATACAAAAAATATTATTGATACCATTGCATCATTTCAGAATGGTGGTGATTTATTAGCAAGAAAACCAGAACAAAAAATAGAAGCAACAATATCAAGAGGAGCTATGAAATTTCTTCCTTTATCTGGTGGTGTCAGATATGTTGACAGAGTTACAGATGAGTGGGAAAAAGATTTGTGGTCATTAGCAGATAGAATGTCAACTTATTTTCCTGATAATCCAATGGAAAAACCAATGCCAAAAAGAAATATGTTTGGTGAAAAAATAAAAAGAAAAAATGGATGGTTATTTGGATTAGGTGGTGAGACTGGTTTATGGTCTTCACCGTTTGCTATGACAGAATGGAAAAATAGTGCAACTTCTAAATTCTTTGAAGAAAGAACTATTGATTATAGACAACCTTCTTCCATGGATAAATATGTTCCTGAATTAGATTTAAGAGCAATTAAAAATCCTAATGGACAAACAGCTTATGATAGATGGCTTGAAATTAAATCAGAACTCAAATTAAATGACCAAGGTCTTGTAAGTAAAAATGGTAAACACACATTACAACAATATATAGAAAAAATAATATCAGATAAAAAGAGTTCTTTATGGTTAGAGCCTACTGGTATTTTAAATACAAAAGATAAACAACAGCAATTTATATTAAAAACAGTACATGCTGTAGAAAATGTAGCTTACTGGAAAATGAGTGATGAATTTCCTCAAATTATGGATGAAGTTAAAAAATTAAATATAACTGAAAGAGAAGCTTATAAACAAGCTAAACAAAACAGAAATGTTTATATACAACAAGAAAAAACGCTTCAAAATCTAATTAATTACTAATATCAATAAAGTACCCCTTTTAGAAGAGATAAACACAAAATAGGACATAATGGCTAATTCATTTGTAAGATATACTGGAAACGGTTCAACTACAGCATACGCTATTCCTTTTAGTTACCGTAGTGTTGACGATTTGTCAGCTACAGTTAACGGTGTAGTTGTAACAGCATATACTTTAGATGGTGCTGGAACAACACTTACGTTTACTACAGCTCCTGCGGCATCTTCAGCAATTGAGATAAGACGTACTACAAGTCAAACAACTAAATTAGTTGATTATGTCTCTGGCTCAGTATTAACTGAGAATGATTTAGATACAGATTCTGACCAAGCATTTTACATGGCTCAAGAGGCCATTGATAAAGCTGGTGACGTTATTACATTGGATGGAGCAGATTTCCAATGGGATGTACAAAGTAAAAGATTAAAAAATGTTGCGGCTCCAGTAGCTGATACAGATGCTGTTAACAAAGCATTTATATCTACCAATTTACCTAACATTAACACAGTAGCTGGTATTGCAGCTGATGTGACTACTGTTGCTGGTATATCTGGTAACGTAACTACAGTCGCAGGAAACAATGCCAATGTTTCAACCGTTGCTACAAACATAGCTTCAGTAAACACAGTAGCTACCAATATTGCAGATGTAATTACAGTTGCTAATGATTTAAATGAAGCAATCTCTGAAATTGAAACTACAGCAAACGATTTGAACGAAGCTGTATCTGAAATTGATACAGTAGGAACTAACATAGCTTCAGTTCAAACAGTTGGTACAGATATTGCAAATGTTAATACAGTTGCAACAAACATAGCTAACGTAAACACAGTAGCAGGAAACAACGCTAATGTTTCTACAGTAGCAGGAATATCAGGAAACGTAACAACAGTTGCAGGTATATCAGCAGACGTAACAGCAGTTGCAGGTGACGCAACGGATATTGGAACAGTTGCAACAGATATAGCTAACGTAAACACAGTTGCAGGTTCAATTGCTAATGTAAATTCTGTAGCTACTAATATTGCTAATGTAAATTCAGTTGCAGGAAATTCTGCAAATATTAATGCAGTTGCAGGTAATGCAACCAATATTAATGCAGTCAATGCAAATAGTGCAAACATTAATACAGTTGCAGGAGCTAATGCAAATATTACTACAGTTGCAACGGATATTACGAATGTAAACACAGTTGCTTCTAATATTGCTGATGTAAACAGTTTTGCTAATTCATATAGAATTGGTGCAACAGACCCTACGACATCTTTAGACGAAGGTGATTTATTTTATAATTCAACAGACAATGCTCTTAAATATTATAATGGTTCATCTTGGCAACAAATTACAGCAGACACAGATGTTAAAGTTTTAGTTTCAGCAAATGATACAACAGCAGGTTATTTAAATGGTAAATTAATAGCAGGTTCAAATATTACATTTACTGAAAACAATGATGGTGGAAATGAAACACTTTCTATTTCAGCAACAGACAATTCAATCCCTTTTGCAATAGCATTAGGTTAATAATAAGGAAAAACAAACATGGCAAATAATTTCAATAGTACAACTGCGTCTTTAACAGATGCAACACTTACAACAGTTAAAACAGCAACATCAAACAAACAAGTTATGATTGGTTGTCTAGTATCTAATACTGGAGCATCAGCAATACTTGTGGATATAGTTCTTAATGATGGTTCTAACGATAGATACATTGTTAAACAAGCACCAGTCCCAGTTGGAAGTTCTTTAGAAGCTATATCAGGTAAAGTTATTATTCCTAATGGTGGTGCAATCAAAGTAAAATCTGACAATGCTTCTGGCACAGCAGATGTAATTATTTCAACACTAGAAGACGTAGCTTAACAATGTATTTAGGTAACCAACCAGCATTATCTTATACAAGTTTTGCTAAACAAGACTTTACTACAAGTGCAACTACATCTTATGTATTAAGCCAACCTGTATCTAATGCAAATGAAATTGCTTTATTCATAAACTTTGTAAGACAAGAACCTACTACAGCATACACAGCTAGTGGTACTACATTAACATTAACTTCAGCTACATCTGCTAGTGATGATATGTACTGTATTTTTTTAGGAAAAGCATTACAAACAGTTAATCCACCTGCTGGTTCAGTAGGTATTAGTCAATTATCTGCAACAGGAACTCCAAGTTCTTCTACTTTTTTAAGAGGCGATAACACTTGGCAATCTGCTGGTGGAACTAATACTCCAGCGTTTTATGTTTATAAATCTAACGGTATTACATTTTTTACAATAAATACTTGGACTAAAGTTATATTAGATACAGAAGTATATGATACCAATAATAATTTTGATAGCACTACAAACTATCGATTTACTCCAACAGTAGCTGGAAAATATATTTTTAGCGGTGCAGTATTTATTGATTATAATACAAGTAGTGGTTCAACTCTATATTCTGGTATTTATAAAAATGGAACACAAATAGGTTCAAATGGACACAATGGCGGAACTGGTTATGGAACAAGAAATGTAATTTCGCCAGTTGTAGAAATGAATGGTTCTACTGATTATGTAGAACTTTATTGTTACTATAGTGGTACTGACCCATATTATAATGGCGGTGTAGAACACACATTTTTTTCAGGATTTAAAATTATAGAATAGGATAAATTATGGCACAACTTAGTACAAAAATAAAATTATACGCAAATAGAGAAATAGATTTTACTAAAGATGTAAAACTTCAAGACAATTCTGACGGCAAAGGTGCATTCATAGCTGAATGGAATCTTGATATTCCTAAACCTACTAAAGCACAATTAGACGCATTAGAAGCACAAGCTACTACTTATGAAAATAATCAAAAGATTATAGCAACTAGAAAATCTTTATATGGTGCTTGGGAAAAACAATTAGAAGAAATTTACGATAACGGAATTGATAGCTGGAAAGCTAGAATAGCACAAATTAAAATTGATAACCCTAAGGAATAATAAATGGCAATTACAAAATTAGTAGCAGATAGTTTAGGTACTGGAGTTGGTGGTAAAGTATTACAAGTTGTTCAAGCAACAACATCAACAAATTCAGAAACAAGCTCAACATCATTTGTAACAACTGGATTATCTGCATCTATAACGCCATCTTCAACATCTAATAAAATATTAGCAATATGTTCATTTGGTGGTGGAAATAATAATGGTGCATCAGGAGCTGGATTAGAACATATTTATACTCTGTATAGAAATTCAACAGATTTAGGAGCTGCAAGTTCTAAAGGATTTAATCCTGTAACTTATTACACTGCTAGTGGAAATGCTCCAATTCTATATTCAATTCCTGTATCTATTAATTATTTAGATTCACCAAGCACAACAAGCTCAACAACTTATGCAGTTTATTTTAGAGTAAATAATGCTTCTTATGGAGCTCAATTTTGTCGTTACAATTCTACAGCAACAATAATATTAATGGAGATAGCAGGTTAATTATGAAAATTTCAATACTACAATCAATACTAGCAATTAAAGATGGTTCACAAGCAACAGTATTAAGTGATGATGTTAATACAATTATTTGGCATGATAGCAATCCTGATAATATTACTAATGAACAAATTCTAGCAAAACAAATAGAATTGCAAAATGCAGAAGATAATAGAATTGAACAAGAAATTTATAACAAACAATCAGCACTAAACAAACTTAAAGCATTAGGTTTGAATGATGCTGAGATAAAAGCTATTATAGGATAATATGGCATATATCGGCAAACAACCAATTGTAGGAAATTATCAAGTACTAGACCCACTAACTGCTAGTGCCACAGCTACTTACGCATTAACTAAAGCTAGTGTTGCAGTATTTCCCCAAACACCTGCTAACTGTATCGTATCCTTAAACGGAGTTATTCAAGCACCTTATGA
>Ga0222715_10003138_pt1 | contig 14866 bp, 19 predicted proteins | sample C33_9DmetaG_FD_165056 | JGI IMG/M metagenome (GOLD analysis project Ga0222715, IMG submission 165056) | Estuarine water microbial communities from San Francisco Bay, California, United States - C33_9D | ecosystem: Environmental > Aquatic > Marine > Unclassified | place: USA: California...
GTTTAAGCGCAGGGCTGTGTCAGCAATGTGTGTTAGGCTAACGTCATCATCTGCACCGAAGAACAACACTGCAGCATCAGATTGTAATAGTACATTGTCTGCAGCAATTAGGTCGTCGAACTCTAACGTCATCGCAGTAGTCAACGCTTCGGAGTTGCCCGTTTGAAAGACCAACTTTACAGCGTCGTTGCCTGTATCATCCAAGCTATCCACAACTACCGCATCAATCTTGGCTAGGTCTACGCCAGACTGCTGGGTATCTAGGCTTTCCCAAACAATAGAACCAACGCTATCTGCAGCAAGCATGTCCGTAGATAGGTTGGTAAATGTTATGATAGGAGAGTCATCCTTGCGGATGTTCAAGGCAGTTAGGTATGCATTGTTAAATGCGTAGGTTGTCGAACCCAAATCGTACGTTGCTGTTGTTACAGGTTGTAGGTGTGAACCAACACCGTCGGTGCTACCATCAGATGCCGCAAGTATTATCTTATCTAGGTAGGCAACCCCGTCGAGATACAAATCCTTAAACTCTGCAGACGACGTGCCTAAGTCTAGGTTATCATCTGCATTTGGTACAAGGGCTGCATTGGTTTGTTCTAGCTGACTTGACGGACCTAGTTTGCTTACTGGTCCACCATCTCCTGTTGTAGAACCGTCGTGAGTATGTCCTGTTGATACGTTAAACGCAGATTGAATTGCGTTAAACTCACCATCCAACGGTGCGGCACTAATAACGTTACCGTCCGCTATGTTGTTTGCTGTATCGTTTCTTACGTAACCTGCCATGTTCGTTACCTTCTTCCGTATTGTCCGTATTCAATTACTGCTGCATCCATTGCGAATGGTGGGCTTGTGCCGCTAGATTCAAACTGTAATGCCACAGTAAATCCCGAACCTTGTGTTTGTGTGTCGAAGATTGATTGTAGAGACTCTCCGCTGTAAACTGCCGTTCCGTACTTTGCTTCTGGGCTTCCAAATACAAACACACCTCCTGAACTAGAAGTGTTGCTGAGAGATATTGTATCTGGTTCAATTACCCCAGACTCACTCAAGTCGTACTTTACGTTAAAATCTAGGTCTACTGTTCCTTGTGGGTCAGTGTAGATAGTAGCACGATAGATTGTTTTACGAGTACGTGGGTCAGTTATTGGAAAGTATGGGGTAGAGAAACTAGCTGTTATATCATCTCCATCAAAGCTATTACCCGACTCCATCTGGTACACATATCCATCTTCGTTACCAAACAGAACTACCTCTGTTTTTCCTGTGTAGGTAGAGTCAGCAACGTACGCTTTTATACCTGTTGTTTCTGCCCAGTTAATCTGTTGCCCTTGCTGCCCTTGCAACTGTGTTCCAATAATACCTTTGGATGAAGCTTCTGTTGTATTCGTGTCAAAACCAAAAATGCGGTATTGTGACTTTTCTCGTATTATTACTGATGCAAAGCTAGTATTTTGTGTTGTTAAGGAAACTATCTCTCTTTGAATTGGCTTTGTTATTGCTGCAAGGTCGAAGTCTTGATTTTTTTCTGTACCTGCTAAAGTACGCAAACCATCTGGCCCTAAGAATATTACATCTCCTGCAATCTCTTGTGCAGTATCTGTAGCAACACAGCCAATGTCATCTGCTATTGGTTGAACTTGAAAATCAACAACACTGTTGCCAACCAGTCTGTTTATTCGCGATTCAGAAAATATAATTAATTGTTCCCGGAAGGGTATCAATGCAGTTACTGTGCTTCCTACGTTAATTATACCAGCACCGTTAGCTATTGTAAAGTCATCATCTTCAAAAGGCGCAGAAAATATAACGTCAGACCCGTTTGCAAAAAACAAATGTTCTTTAAATTCTACAACGTGAGTAGCACCCTCTAGGTCTGTATTACCGTTACTTGCACTTAGCTTACTCAAATCACTTGCAGTAATTCCCGATAAAATTAATGGATAACCTACTCCGTCAACGATAGCTAACTTGTCTGTACCATTAAAGTTATATTTAGCAAAACGAACACGAGATGTATTATTTGCTAGGGTAATACTAGTAGACAAATCTACCCAAGCATCTGTGCCACTTGCCCCTGCGAACAACTTAGGGTCGCCCCCTGTTTGGTCACGGGCAGTAATAGCCCTGTCTTTGTAAAATGTAACTCCAAGAATGTTGTTTTGTCCAGTTACCTCGTTAGAATTAAACTTATCATACCCCTCTATGCGACGATAACCACCTTCAGTAGATGGTTCAAAGTTAATTAAGTTACGTGCAGAACCGGGGGCTGAAATACCGTGCTGCAGCGGACTTAGGTTGGTTATTAAACCCCCTGTAAATTCAAGGGGATAGGTTTGCCAACGGTCAGGCATCTATATAGACCTCACATAGAAGTTTTCATTTACAAGTATCTTACGCATATTCTTCGTACCCTCATCAAACTTGCTTTTAGCCATTGCTGCCATTTCAATATTGTCTCTGAATTGGTACGAGTAGTACATAGCACCATCTACTATCACGTGTTTAAATGCTTGAGGTATAGTAGGCACGTCATCGTGTAACTCTAAGTCTACAGGGCTTGCAAAGTATTCGTACTTGACGGTGTATGCTTTGTCAGGAAAAGGTACGATACCGAAGTAACCGTCCTGTGAACGGAATACCTTATCAGGTACACCACCCTTTGTTGTATCCGTCTCATCTTCTTGGTCAATATACCTGTCTACATACTCAACGTAGCTTATCACATCTAACTTTCTAGCCCGACCCAAATCCAAAGCTATATCTCTTTGTACGCGAAACGTGTTGAAATCTACGTACTTTGCTTCGTCAGGGAATGCGTAACGGGTTTCCCCTGCAACTAAGATTATCTCGTCTGTTATGTGGTTATAAGGCCAATACAGATGATACTGATTTATATCGCGAATAGATGAGTTTACCGCATCTTTTATGTTGGCGTAGAAGCCCTTCGCTGTTGTGAAGTTGATTGAGGTTAGTTCTGTTTCATTCAAGCGACGTGCTACAGAGTTAACTAAATCTAAGAAGTTGTATGCCATTAGTTTCGTTCCCTAACTCTTAGGTTTACAGTTCGCTTAGTAACAATAGGCGCACTAGTTTTTGCAGAGTTACTTGTCGTTACTTCACAGACAATCTTGTTATCTACATTCGCTGTGCCGCCATCTAATACGATGGTTGCGGTGGTGGATGTGTTGGTTATTCTGTTAACTTCTATGCCGTTAAAGGTGTCTGACACAGATAGTGCAGAAGATTCTGTACCGTCTGCTTGGATGTGTTTCCAAACGACAGAAGCAATTGTCAGCCCGTCTAGGTAACGTGACCAATCTATTGTATAATCTAACAACTCATCTGGGTCTTTATCGGGCCAACGTAATGCCATGCTATGCTGCCTTTGCTATTCTTTGAGTTTCTTGTCGTACGTAAACTATACGTGCTTTTTCTACTGGTACGGCAACTCGCCTTAGTTTTTCTTGTGCTACAAAGACCACTCTCTGTCTTTCGTATTCGGATGCCACAAACTTGAACGATTGGAAGCCCGTTGCACTTGCTGTTCCAACACCGGATATAGTTGCCTGTGCAATAACAGTTACTAGTATAGATACAGTTGCCACGCCAGCAACACTGCCAGATGCGTCTGTTAGGCGAGTGGCTGCACCACTAACCGTACCCACACCGGATACAGCAGATGCTACATCCCTAACTTTTACTGCTGCGCCACTAACTGTACCCGCACCAGATATATCTGAACTTACGTCGCGTACCTTAACTGCAGAGGTAGATACGGTAGCCTGTCCTGCGATTGCCCCTTCCGCTTTACCGATTAGGTCGCTATCTCCTGTCACAGATGCTAAACCTGTAACACTAGAGTCTGGGTTTTGTACCCTAACTGCTGCACCGGATACGCTGGCTTGTCCGGATATAGCCGCTTCTACGGGTGCTTCTATTGTCGCAGTAGAACTAGATGTACCCGCTGCAGATATACTTGCATTGGCTACGGCACGTATGGTTGCGTTAGAACTAGATGTACCTGCTGCGGATATGCTTGCGTCTACAACTAGTATGCTTACTGCGGAACTACTCTGTGTACCCGCACCAGACACACTTGCGGCAGCATTTCGTACGCGAACAACTCCCGCTGTAGTTGTTCCCTGCCCGTTAGATTGACCGTTACCCGCCCCTACCATAACAGGATTGGTGGTTGCAGTAGCTTGTCCGGATATTGCTACTTCACCTTGTCGTAATCCTGTCCCCGTCGCAGTGGATGTTCCTGCTGCAGAAATACTTGCTTCAACTAATAGTCGTGCTGTTGCCGTACTTGCTACTGAACCCGCACCTGATACACTTGCGCCCCCTGCAAAGACCTTTATTGCGCTACCTGATACGGTTGCTGCACCTGATACACTTGCGGTTGCGTCTAGAACTTGGGCAACCCGCGCCTCTGCTGCAAATGGCGATTCAGAAAATGCGGATGCGGCAAATAACATCTACTTAATCCAGTGGGTCAGGCCAGTTATTTATTGGGGCATTACCTGTAGGATTACCATCACTATCTACTGGGGCATCAAACAACGCCATAAATGCAGCGTGGTCAGCAGCGTTAGTGATTGCTGTTTCAATCGTACCTGAAGCAGTCCTGACAGCAGCGCGATAGGTTGCTACATCTGTCGGTATAGTTGTTGTGCTATCTTCTGCTTTGCGTACTACATACCAATCGGTAGATTGTAGCATTGACCCTGCTGTTGCCTTTGTCTGCGCCTTCCATTGGCTTTTAAGACCTAATGTCACATTGCCATCTTCATCGGTAACATCATCCAACGCCCTTGCAACACCAGCCGACCAGTAGAACCTGTTGTCAAAAGGTGCTGGGTCATCTTCCCAGACCAGCCCTGCCGCAGTCTTTTCAGCATCGGTTGTTAGCCCTAGCCAGTTTCTTGGGTACTGGTTGCCGTCAGAATCTGTCCAACCCCTTCCAGCGCGAATAGCCTTGCCATTATATTTCCACATTATTATTTACTCCTATTTTGCATTTGCATATTTTGTTGGCATTTCAGCAAATGCCATGTAGATGTATGTGCTTCCAGAACCATTCATTCCTGATGAATTACGAAGTTTGAAACCGTTAGATAATAAATCTATCGAAACTGAAGAATTATTAGCATATTCAGTTGTACTTACGTCAGCTTGAAGTTGGTCATCTGATGGATTGTTTTCGCTTCTTTTTGAATCATGTATGAACCAATTACTTGTTGTGTTTGTCCTTTTACCCATAACCCACGCTGGTCTAAAACCTGTGTAGACAAACGTGCCGTCTGAACTTCCGTTTCCTGTGTAACTGCCAAACTTGGAATAGCCTTCAACGGAGTGGAAGCAGTAGGCTATATAAGTTGTTCCTGATTTATTCACCCCATTGTAACTACCAGAAACAGCGAATAAGGCATTACCGCTATTATCTGAAAATGAGGAATCTACAAATACACCAGATGCCGCTACAGCATCTGTGTTATACAAAGTCATGTACTTGGATGGTGAGGCAGTACCAAATGCTGTATGCCAAACAAACCAAGTATCAGCAACACCATCGTCAGTTCTATTTTTTATAATAACCATTTCTGGTTTTTTTGTTAACCCACATCCTATAGTCCTAGTAGCAGATGTTCCATCTCCTGTATATCCTACTATACTAAACCCTGCCTCTGTATTAGCCGATACGGACGATGTGATTGAACCGTCTGTGTTGCTGACTGCTGTGCCACCAGCTAACCAGTTCCAAGCTACGTAGTTGTTACCAGATGCATTTACAATCGCAGTAGAATCATAACCAACAGTAAATCCATCAGAATCAAAAGAAGTTAACGCCCCTGCGGTGGTTAATTCTTGACTAGTAGAATCAGAAAACAAAGTCTCAGTAACCCCTCTTACAGTATCTGTAAGTATATGGTTGTTTGATGCTGACCTATTTTTAATCCAAGTAAAATCAGACGAAAAACCTACACCAGTTATTGAGTGTCCTGCTGTATTATTTCCAGCGTAAGTCACCGTATTAAAATAGTCCTCTGGCAAATCATCGTCTAGCGGTGTGATGTCAGGTTCGGGTAGGTTGGCTGAGTTTAACGCAAGAAAGTTATTTGGGACGGGGTAAGCAAAGTCACCATAGCCGTTAGCATCTGAGTAGCCACCAGCCGTAAGAGTGCCACCAAATGTGCTGTCCTGTCCGAAGTTTGCCCACATACCTTGGTCATTAGAACCATTGTATGCTGTGCCTATAATAATAGCGTCAGTCTCAGTAAAAGTTCGTGTGGCAATTTCATTTGTACCAGCCGCAGGGTCACCAGAAGCTAACCAATTACCATCGTAACCAGCCCAAACTTTTCCGTTGTCAATGTCAACCGCTAACATACCTACAGATGTTGCGCCTGTTATAGAACCTTCAGTAGTTCCCCCAACACCGTCACTAAAAGGCTGTGCATTGTTATTAAATAATGAAAGGTATAAACCATCATAGCCTTCGCCTGTGGTAAAATTATACCATACAGTAGACTGTCTGCCAGTTGAAGGATAAACTGCGGTATCAACAACAGCTAAACCACCTGTATTTCCAGAACCAGTTACAATAAAAGCCATTGCTTCTACATAATATTTTCCTGTGCTTGGTAAATTAAATGTTGAAAAAAGCGAACCCCAATTACTCCCAGCCCCTTTATTAGCGCCACTAGCTTTTAAACTACCTTCAGCTAAATCTGTGTTACTTGCAAATAGTGTCAACGGGTTTAGTGTTGAATAATTCAACGTAGGACTATCTGGCACTACATCATGCGCTGATAGGTTGTTTGCAGTATAATCATTGCCATTACCGCTAGTGTCATCACCGATAGCTGAACTATCGCCAAACTCAAGTCTAAAGCCGTTAGTGCCGAATGTTAAACCGCTGGTGTCCTTTGGTATCCATACGCCTGATTTAGTTTCGCCAAACGATGTTGGGTCTAGGGCTTGTCCGTCAATGAAATTGACATCGGATGCATAACCGACATCTCCTATACCAGTATGAATTACGTTTAAATTTACATCCCAATCACTGTTTTGGCTTGGATATGATGCTGTTGCAAAAGATGTAATTTCACTTCCATTAACATAAAATTGTATTCTGTCTGAAGCAGTTGCTTGAGTAGTGTCAAAAACAACAACTATATGATACCAAGCTGATGGGTCACGAAAAACAGCACTAGATTGTAGACGGAAAAAAGTTGTGGGGTTTTGAAATCTAACAATATCTAAAGTATTAGATAAAAATCTAAGCAAGACAAAAGCAGAACCATTTACGGCTTGAAATAGGACACCGTCTTTTGTTTTTTTAACCCAACCACTCCAAGTCCAAGTCCTTCTATTGCTAGAACTAGACGGTGTTCTGGTTAAAGTAGCACTAGCACCATTATCTAACCGCAAAGAGTTTTCTATCTGATAGTCGTAAAAATCTCCAGCCGCACCATTAGCCGCTATACTTAATAAGCTACTCATTAAGCAACTCCTATCGCCCGACCAATCTCATAGAGATTAGTTCCGTTACTTACAAATACAAACTGGTCACGTGAACCCCCTGCTGTACTAAGCGTTGGGGCTGTTGCACCCACCCATTTGAATACGCTGTTCCAAGTTATTGTCCGTGAACCAGTGCCATCTTGGATAACTATGAGGACATACACACCGCCATCTTTCTGATTAGTTGGTGCGCCAAAGGTACGGTTGCCACCAAGCGTAACGCTAGTGACTTGATTAGCAGACACATCCCAAGATATTGTAGACCCATCTGTTAGTGTGGTTGCATTGAAGTTCTGGGTTGCCGTAAACTCTTGTGCAGTCTTGAGGTTAGCCATTGGATAACCACCAGCTTGTGAATTATCATGGACAACAACGGTATCCTTATCGGTATCTACTGTTATCTCACCAACTGCACCAGTGAACGAGTTATGTTCGGCAGTTGTACCTCTTCTAATTTGTACTTCTGTAGCCATTAGGTTATTGCTCCGTAATCATTGGTGGCTGTTACTGCCCCTGTAATTAATCCGTAATCTATCTGGGTACGGTCATCATTAAATATACTCAAAGGTATTTCATTGGCAGCTTTTCGTCTTTCTGCTCCATTATCTAAAACGATAAACTCATCAGTACCGACCATAGTTGCTGTCATATCTGTAAACTCAGACAAGTCTAAACTAATGGAGATACTTCCAGAACTACCACCACCATCTAGCCCTGTGCCAACACTAACATTTGTAATACCCCCAGTATTACCTGTAGCAACTGCTGTTACACGACCATAGGCATCTACTGTTATCGTATCTATCTTCGTACCATCTGAAGTAGAACCGTATGTTCCTGAACCAATACCACCAGTTGCCATGTTCAATGTAACAGTTCCGCTAGTGCCACCGCCTGTTAAGTTTGTTCCAGCAGTAACTCCTGTGATATCCCCGACATTAGTTGTAAAACCAGAATCATTGTTGAATATAGATAAGCCTATCTCACTGGCAGCTTTACGTCTATCTGCCCCGTTGTCTAATACAATAAACTCGTCTGTACCTACCATCGTTGCAGTCATGTCAGTCAACTCTGACATATCTAACGTAAAGGTGATTGTCTCGTTACCTGATTGGTCAGTAGTGAAGTTGCCACCCCCTGACAAACCAACTCCTGCAGACAATGTAATTGTTGCATCATTCGGTACGGTGTCAGTCACTGTCTCTGTTGCAGATACAAGACCAGTAACGTGTCCGTATGTATCTAGGGTTACATCCTGTATGTATGTTCTGCCAGAGTTGTTTACTGATGCTTGGCTACTGGTATCTTCGTGGTTGAAAGTTATAGTTTCATTGCCTGACTGGTCAGTAGTAAAATTACCACCCCCTGTCAGCGCATTTCCTGCAGACAGTGTAATTGTAGCGTTATTTGGTACTGTATCAGTTACTGTTTCCGTTGCGGATGTTAATCCAGTTACATGACCATAAGTATCAAGAGTTACGTCTTGTATGTATGTTCTTCCACTATTATTTACTGATGCTTGAGTACTTGTATCTTCATGGTTAAGCGTAACTGTACCTGATGTGCCACCACCTGTTAGACCAGACCCTGCTGTCACACCAGTTATGTCACCAACATTCGTTGTGTACCCAAATGATTCTATGCGGTCATTGATTGCCGCACTTGTCATAAGTGTTGTATCGTTGTCTGCGAATGATTCAGCACTAGTTGTTAAGGCTGACCCTGCAAGTTGGCTAACAGTTATACTTCCAAGTGTACCCCCTAGTGTTAGAGTACCACTGCTTGTAACCGTACCAGTTAAGGTAATGCCGTTTACTGTTCCTGTAGTGCCAACAGATGTAACCGTACCTGTAGTTGTAGAGTAACCAAACGATTCAATTCTATCGTTGATGGCAGCAGCCGTCATCAATACAGTATTAGAATCACTAAATGATTCACCAGAAGTTTGTAACGATGCACCTGCAAGTTCAGCAGTAGTAAGACCAGATACGTTTAAAGTTACTGCGCCAGAAGAACCACCCCCTGATAGTCCTGTACCAGCAGTAACCCCTGTTATGTCGCCTACATTACTAGTAAAACCACTATCGTTGTTGAATGCAGATAGCTTTATTTCACTAGCAGCTTTACGAGATTCCGTTGTACCATTCTGTAAAATAAACTCTGTAGTGCCAGAGATATCAGCAGTCATGTCTGTTAGTTCAGAGAAGTCTAGGTTTAGTGTTACTGAACCACTAGTACCCCCACCACTAAGACCTGTTCCTGCTGTTACTGCTTGTATGTCCCCCACAGAACCAGTAGCAACGGCTGTTACTCTTCCTTTAGCATCAAGCGTTATCGTATCTATCTTTATGCCGTTAGAAGTAGAACCGTAAGTAGCTGCCCCTGCACCGCCACTAGGAAGCCTATCTTCAGACAATGTACCACTAGATATATTAGAAGCATTTATAGCTGTGAGGTTACTTGCATTAAAAGCCTCTATGTTACCACTTGCGTCTAAGTACACTGCCTTTTCTGCAGGTTGTGTTACAAAGATATCCTTGTTGCCAGCCCCCCAGTTAACCGCATTATCTGAGTTACTAGACTGTAGGATGGTTGTTCGGGCTAACGTAGTGCCACTCAGGGTGTACGTACCAATGCCCACTTCAAAGTCTGTGCCATCAGTACAACAGTAGTACGTAGTATTCCCGTTGCCAATAGTTGCAAAAGATTCAAAACCAGTAGTAGCACCACCTAATGTGTACGTTCCCGTACCAGTAGTGCTAGTTATCTCTTTTATTCTATCAGCGACGACAAGTGCCATAGGGATTAAGCCTCAGATATTGTGATTGCACCAGATGCAAAACGTAGGGTGTCCCCGTCTGCTATTGTTTTGGATGCTGTCAAAGCACCGTAATATAACAAGTTACCACTAGAAGACGCATCCCATATACCGAAGTGTGTTACCGTACCGAAAGCCCCGCCACTTGCTGTAAATTCTTCCACTGAGTTACTGGCAGCAGAACCACCACTAGCACTAGCAAAAGTTACGACGTTGCGGGAATATCCGTTACCTGACACTTCCGTACCAGAACCATCTTCATCTGGGTTAGCAGTGTGTAGTGAGAGATATACGTTAGAGGGGGCAGATGTAGATGCTGTTCCTAAGAAGTGGTCTAACACCTTTAGTTCCAAATAGTTGGATTTTGCAGACATAGTTTACTCCTTATCTATATCGTTTCGTTTTAGCACGTATCTTTTTAGGCTGTTTGACGTGCTGTTTACCAGCCTTAGTTCCTTTTCTTTTAGCACGCGTGGTAGCTGCGTACTCCGCTGGCGACAACGCCTTGATAGCTGCTGACGGTAGATACCGTTCTCCAGTTTTACTGGACGGTTTCCCACTCTTCGTCCGCCACTTCTGTTTCGTCCAATTTTTCAAAGAACGTTGGCTGCGCTTTAATGCCATCTTCTTTCTCCACCATACTCATCGCGTACTTGAATAGCTGTTCGCGTGTCTCGTCGCGTTCTAGCCTATCTAGGGCTGTGTCTATTTCGTCCCAAGACCAACTATCGTTGCGTAAAAGTTGTTTTACTTTTTCTAGGGATTTCTCTGCATTATGTCTGTAACGATACTCTAATGTATCTAGAATAAAACGGTTAGCCATGAAAACTCCTTAAATACTCTATTATACAAGTGCTACACAGCTTTGGCAAGTGGTTTCTATCTGTTATGGTAAATAAACCACGCTACAAACCCAATCAGTCCCGTACCAAGTATCAGCAACACTGTTAGTGCAAGCGTTTCAACTATCTGTTTGCGAAGTTTGCGGGCTTTTGCTTCTGCTTCCCGCCTTTGTTTTCGCATCTTTGCTTGGAATGCAACCCAATCATCCCAGAGATGGTATCGTCCGTACAGCATCATTAGCTGTTTTAATTCGTGTTCTTGTTCGTGTATTTTCTCAAGTGCCATAAACTCATCTAAGTCATTAGCACCGCTGCCCTTAAAACCTGCCCAAAACGAGTTTTTCTTTTTATGACCGTCTTTTTCTAATTTTTCCTTAATACCAATATATTCACCGATTGCGCTTGCAGCAGAGGACAATTCTTTCCCATTTTGTACAGTTTGCTTTATAACGGCAAAGGCAGCGTTTGCTGCGGCTAACTCTGCTAACATATCTTCTCCCCCAAAGTAAAAGCCTACTTATATCCACCGCCAGCCTTCTTGTACTCACTTGCAAGTAGTTGTGCTTTTCGTGCCGACCATTGACCCGGCTTTCCCCCTTTACTACCTGCTTTTATTCTGTTAAATAATCTCTTTCTCATGCTGGGCTTAGTGTAGTTGCCAGCTTCATTAACTCTACTTTTGCCCTTCGTTTTAGACTTCGACGACTTGCTAGTTTTTCCAACTTTGCCACCTTTCGCCTTTGCTTCAACATCCTTGAGTTTACCCTTATTTGCGGTTGCATAGAAGACTTGTTCACCCTTATTCTCCCCATAGGTTTTTTTCATTGATGACATTACGTCTTTTCCTTTTTTGGTAAGTGGCATCTCCTTAACTCCGCTGTGGTAAATAGGTTTCTTTTACTTTTACAGTGATTGTCACTGCACTTCCAGCACTGGCTAATCCTCTTAATTTATCCCCTTTAAATAACCACAATGGGTTATCATTTATCTGAAGCAGACTATTTGCTGGTAGTTTGACTGCTTCAGCTAATGTATAGAATGTAGTATTCTGTGCATTATACCAATCTAAACTAAACGTAACTTCAGAAGATGTAGCATTGTTTATATATATGTTATCTATCTCTGCTTCATAGTTAGCAGGTACAGTGTATATGTCTTGGTTACTGGTAGTAAGTTCAAGACCAATAGTACGATTCTTTGTCTCTGCCATATTAGTTCTCTATGTATATAATATCAAATGTAGATGAAACTCGTAAGTCAGCATTTGAACTGTCAGCTATTGCACGAAACTCAATATCTGTTTTCTCAGGTATCGGCTGTGGGCAAGTAATGTCTTGATGGTATGAACCTTCAAATAAATCAAACTTATTCTGAGTACGAAGTACACCATTAACTTCTCTAGTTAACATGCGTATTGTAGCAACTTTATTATTCTGTATTGTAAATGCTGTAGTATCTATCTGAAACAAGTATGCTGTATAACCAGCAGGTACAGTCCATAGTGCCATCAAAGTTTGTTGGTCAGCAATAGATATATAAGCATAGGTAGTAGAACTATTAGTAATGCTGATATTGCCACTACTTGCACTACTGCTAGACACAAAAGCACGATAAACCCGAAGAAAGCTTCCAGTGGTAGTAGCAGTACCTGAAGCATTAAGTGTGACAGTTTCGGATAACTCAGCATAGTTTGTGTCTAGTCCTTGTATAGTTACTTCTACATCCTCGTCTGAAGCACCAGCACTACTTGTAGCTGTCATTGTTACAGCACTAGATGGATAGGCATATAAACCACCTACATCCCAAATAGTCTCTTCTACGTTTTGGATTTCACCGTTATACCCAAACTTGAATATGCGTTTATGTCCAGTAACAAGTCCACGGGATACCTGTAAAAAATACGGATAGTCACCTACCCCACCACCAAACGATACAAAATTAGGATAGCTAGTGATACTCATATTACTTGTCGCATCCTGTCTACCAAGCGTTGTGCGCGATTAGGTACTTGCGTGTACCACTTAGAATCAACCATCTCGTCGGCTGCAACAGACCAGTTCCTAGCATCAACTCCTGCCTTCATACCCTTGAACTTAGATAATCTAGGATATCCCAGATTGAACATCATGTTTGCGATAATTAACTGTACTTCTTCGGGTAGGTCTTTAAAATCAGAATACAGTTTGTGACAATCTTCTATTGTAACAGCAACATCTAGCTTGAACGCCTCGTTGACTCTATCTTTAGGTACTCTAATACCAACATAGCTATCGAGACTTAGTAACTTATACTCAGGGTCTTTGATAGTAATTAGATGTCCTATTCCAAACGTGGGTAATCTCAAGTGGTCAAGATATATCTCATACCGACATCCCTCGTCTTCAGCCAGTTCTTCTCTTAATTTATCTATATTCATTTTTTCTCAGACCCTAACCAAACTGCGAATGCACCTGTCATTGCACCGGATACAACAGATATCATTGCGCTTTGTTGTGTTGATAAATCTTCTAAAGACATGCCCCACTCAATCACTCGTATGTACATGATTGTCATCACAAGCATCATTAATCGTGGTACTATCTTGTATTCTAATATCGTCTTTGCAGCCATTATTTTCTCCCGAAGAATTTAGTCGCGCTACGTACTCCAAAAGAAGCAGCCACAATAACGCCAAGACTATACTGATACCACTGAGGCATTGCTTCCAACTGGGCAAAACCATTTCTTACCACCTCTTCCATTCCGGGGATAAATGCCAGTATCAATGGAATAGAGAACAAAATAGTTAGCCATTCGTCTTTCCAACTGTTCTGACTACCTCTAGCCATCTCCAAGTCCCAGTCGATTTCGCCAGTGGCTTTCTTTTCCATGATGACTGCTTCAGCTTTTGCTTTGGCAACCTTTGTAGCTGATTGGGCTTTCTTCTCTTCGACCTTACCACTTAACCACGTACCTGCTAAATCAGCTACTGGTCCTATTAGCATATTTAACATTTCCACCTCTTACGTGCTTGACGCAAACGGCTGTCAGGGTCTTTTGCTGCTTTTGGAAACTTCTTCATCTGCCCTGCAGACCGCGCACAAAAAGACTTGCGACGCTTTGCGTCTTTACTTCCGGGTTTTACCTTACCAGTAACGGCAGTCTTTAACTTGCTTCCGGGGTTTTTCTTACGGTAGGCTTTAACACCTGCCTCTGTCATCCCTGCGCCAGACTTGGTAGGACGAAAGTTCTTTTTGTTTCGCTTGGGCATGTTGTCTGGTTTACGCGCCATCTTAACCTCTAGGTTTTTAGTAAATCTTTAGAAGGAACACATTTGTAATAAAAGCTGTGGGGTGTGTTGAATATTTCAGTCATGTCTACTGCCATTTGTTCAGCGCGTTCTTCGCATCTTTGTTCTGTAGCGTACGGACCGTAGACATCAACAAATTCTGTACATTGTGTAGAAACAGCAAGCGAACAAGCCATGATGTATGTAGTGAACATGGGGTTTACTCCCGGCAAGGTTACTTGCGTTTATCATAAAAATAAGTGTGCGTCAAGGGGCAAGTTGCCCTGCCCCCGACATTTTATTTAGGCGAATGCCGCTGCTGTACCTGCAGCGTTCATTGGAACCATCACAGCAAATACACGAACTTTACCGTCCATGATTGCAGTAATAGCTTTCACATCAATGGTG
>Ga0222715_10003139_pt1 | contig 14860 bp, 4 predicted proteins | sample C33_9DmetaG_FD_165056 | JGI IMG/M metagenome (GOLD analysis project Ga0222715, IMG submission 165056) | Estuarine water microbial communities from San Francisco Bay, California, United States - C33_9D | ecosystem: Environmental > Aquatic > Marine > Unclassified | place: USA: California...
CACAGTTGGCGAATTGCTTGCAAAAATATTTGATGCCAACGGCAACTTCGATGGCCCTATCGAGCTTCAAAAAAATACAGGCGGCGACATTGAGTACCGCGTCGGCGAATACGCAAACACCACAGACGGCTGGATCACACTGGTCGCAGCAGCAGACTTGCGTGGCCCGTCTGGTCAAGACTTTGGTACAATCGGCGCACCTATCCTATTTGGACGTGTAGACTTCACAGCCACTGCTGCACAAACCAGCTTTGATTACTCTCACGATACTACAGACGAGTTGCTGGTTTACGTCGACGGCGTTCTGAAGCGCAGCGGCGCATCTTTCGATTATACGAGCAACGCGACAGGCGGCACATCGAGCGCAGGCGCGGTTGTATTCAACAGCGGCTTATCCGCAGGCGACGTTGTCAGCGTCTTCAAGGTACGTGCTACAGCCATCACTGGCTTTAACCGCTCAGACACTGACACAACGTCGAGCCAAGCTGTGTTCGCTTTTGTCCATGACGAGAATACCAAGCTGCAAGTTTACAAGAACGGTATCCTACAGCGCGAGGGTGGTGCTAACGACTATACGACATCGCCATCATCCAACACTGTAACCTTCAACAGCAACGTGGCATCGGGCAACACAATCTCAATTATCACGGTTGAGAACACATCTGTCCAAGCTGTTACTGGCATGATGTTCGAGGAGGACTACGTTCATACAGATAGCGGCCTGATCCAACTCGCAAAGATTAAAATCGACAACGCTTCTATCCCGCAGGCAAAAGTCGTCAGCTTGACGACAGACCTTGGCGCAAAAGCAAAACTCACAGTATCAGCCACCTCTCCAAGCGGCCCCGCAACGGGCGACTTGTGGCATGATACGTCTGTTACCCCAAACCAACTCAAATTCTACGATGGCACCCAGTGGCTGAAAACGTCACCAGAAAGCTCCCTGCCTACATTCACAACGGCAAACTCTGGACAGTTCGTAAAAGTAAACGGCACTGGAACCGCGCTAGAATATGGTACAGTCGACTTGTCGTCTGTGATTGCCGTCACCCAAAAGGGTGCCGCCAATGGTGTTGCATCACTCGACAGTACAGGACGTCTGCCCTCATCTCAGCTTCCTTCATTACTGGCGAGTGACAGCTTCTACGACACAGTCGCAACTCCGACAAACACCACGTACACGATCAAACGTATCTTCAAGCAGAAGATACAGATTGACGGCTTATCCTTGCAGACGACATCAGGCACTTGCTCAGTTCAAGTAGCGGTCAACGGCACAGGATTTGGCAGTACATACAGCGTAAGCTCAACAGTAAACGAGTTCACCATCGGCACGCCAATCGAAGTGGATGCGACATCATCGTCTAAATCTATTGGCTTTATCGTAACCAACAACTCATCAGGCTCTGCGCTTGAAGTCACAATGGCGATCAGCGTACTGACTAGTTAATGATTGAGGTAATAACAGATGACAAAAACCGTGTTGCAGAATGGGCAAAACCAAAACTTGAAGGAAATATCCAATGGGCAAACTTCCAAGCGTTTGGCTTTGAGCGACACGGTGATCTTGTTGGTGCAGTCGTGTTCACAGAATACACGGGCAACGACATCCACGTCAGCGTCGTCACAACAGACCCCTGCTGGTGGCACAGACGCTACATCAAGTTGCTCTACGAGTACGTTTTCGACCAGTGCGGATGTATTAGAATTTCCGCGCTCGTCAACGAAAGCAACCGAAAGTCGATCAAACTCCTGCGAGGTCTTGGCTTCAAAGAAGAAGGACGGCTTCGATCTTATTTCAACCCTAAAGATGGCATTGTCTTCGGGCAACTCCGATCAGAATGCAAATGGCTAGAGAGGTAAGTTATGAGCAAAAGTAGTCCAGCACCACCACCCGATTATACGGCAGAGAAAAGGCAAATCCGTCTCGACACAGAGGCTAATTACAAGAAGAAAGCGGACGCGTATAACGAGGCCGTTAAGAGCTATAACGATAGCCTTTCGGGCTATGGTAACACCTTTAGCAACTTATCAAGTGGCATTGGTGGCTTAACTTATGCTGACCTCTATGATGATCCTACAACCGCAATAAACGAAAATCCTTACGCTGATTTCAACACGAAAATCGGAAATCTCTCATCAGGATTGGGCGACCTGAGTTTTGGTCTTGAGAAGCCGACATTCGAAAGCAGTGTTTCGAGCGAGTACGGGAACGTCGGTATTACGAATATCCCAGATTTGTTGAAGCTCAATACCAACAAGTACGACAACCTTATGAATAATGTTTCTGGTTTGTCATCAACATTGAGCGGCTTGCAAAGTGAGCGAGATAGAGAAGTTAATCGGATTAACGAGTATCGCAACCAAGGGCTGGGAAGCCTTGCTGGCTTTAGCACACAGCTAGGCCAACTGGGGATTGCAGACGAGAACCAGATGAACCAGCTAGAGCGCGACCTCTCCGCACTCAATGTTGGCCGCACAAGTTTCTCATCTCCCATCCTTAATCAAATGTTCCCAAACGGGTTCACGCAGTTTGACAGCCAATACTCTGGCTTGACGCAAGGTCTTGGCGATCTTCGCAATCAAAGGCAGGCAGAGCTAGACCGCATCAATACTTACGAGCAAGGCTTGCTCAATGACGCAGACGCCTACCGCAATACTTTGGGCGGTCTTACAATCGCAGACGAGACTGGCATCAACGACCTCATCAGCCAGATCGAAGACCGCAATCGTCAGGCGGGTCGGTTCTCCTCCGAGCTTGACTTTGACTTTAACCAAGAGACAGGCGAACTGAGCGACTTGCTTCGCGGCGTAAACCAGTTGTCTGGCGAGCGTCAGGACGAACTTAATCGCATCAGCCGTGCAGAGCGTGACTATCTCAACCAAGCACGCGCCCTAGAAGGGTCAGCAGAAACTGGCAGTATTTACAGTGCGGCAGGCATTGACGCCTTGGAAGACCAGCTTCGTGATTTACGCCAGAACATTGGCGGCTTCACATCGCAGCTAGACTACGACTTTGGCGACACGACTGGTGCATTGGCTGACACAGACGTGGCTCTGGCTTCTTTGAATGAGCAGCGTCAGGAAGCACTTGATAGCATCCTGTCTCAAATCACCGGGGCATCAGGTTCTGCTTTGACAGACCTCGAAGCCTACGATGAGACTGGCATGCGCAATCTGGCGTCACAGCTTACAGATGCGGGTGGTGATCTTGCTCGGTTCTCAGGTGGCAGAGTTGGTGACATCAGTGGCCAGCTTGATACAGCCGCAGGTGCAATCGAGACGCGTATGAACGAACTTAATGAGGCACGCAACGCTCTTGAAACACGCGCACAAGCACTGCTCGAACAGGTAAACAATGCTTCATATTATGGCACAGACGATCTTGGTGGAAACCAAGGAGAGTTTGACGCTTTGAATGCTGAAGTAGAACTTTACAACGCGCAGCAAGCTCTTGATGAAATCCAGTCTGCACAAGACCGTTTGAACTCAGAGCGGCAAAGACTTGAGCGTGACGAAGAGGCGGTGGCAGAGCGCGACCGCATCGCTAGAGAGCAAATCCTTTCAACCGTGGGTGCATCAGGTGTTCCTGAGTTCCAAGACTTCTCCCAAATTGATCCAGTAACTTTGCAGGCATACATGCAAATGTTGGCTGATCAAGAGGAGGAGGAGTACGCGAATACACTGGCACCATCTGCGTTCGCACAAAATGTAATGAGGGCTTAACTAGATGTCGTTTACAGCAGTCTTAGGTTTAGCAGGTAGCGCGATAGGTGCAGCATCAGCGTCTCGCGACGCTGCGGCTGCTCGCGCACAACAGGATTACCAATTCCGCAAACAAATGGATTTGCAGGAAGCTAACCTTGGAATGATGCGTGATGCTCGAAGAGAGCAGCGCATGGAAAACGAATACCAGCGTGAGATGGAGCGGTTTAACAGACGCCTCCGCTCGCAGGAACGTGAGTTTGAGTTAAGTCAGCTTCGTCAGAACCAAGAGTATTTGATGGAAGACAGACGCTTGGACATCGAGCGTCAGGTTAAGGAAGACCGTGAGGCTGCGAAGATACAGCAGTTTAACCTCGAGAACCTTCTGAAGCGTCAAGACATTGCAGAAGACGAACGCCAGTTCGCGATACAACAGCTTGAGCAGGTCAAAGCAATCGCCTCTGGCGAGCGCGATGAGGACATGCGCCGCTTTCTTGAAGAGCGTGAAATGGCTCGCATCGAGCGCGAGTTTCTGACTGACCAGTTCAATGAGGCAAAAGGGCAAGCCCAGCTAGAAAGAGACCAGCAGCTACAGGATCGCAACGCGATCATGCAGAGCATTTACGGCATGCAAGACGCGGTGCAGAACACTGCGGCTGGACTTGGCTACATTCCAGAGATTAATCAACTTACAAGCGCAGACATTGCGACAGAGATCGACAGACGTACAAGCCAGTATCAAGGTGACGTTGACCGAGCAGCAGACCGTGTTGCATCTGTAAACGAGGCAGGTTTGATCCGAGGCGGCATGGATCGCAGCACACAAGGCACAGCCCGTCGTGGTGATATTGCCGAGCGCATCGCCAACGAATACCAAGACGCACGCAGCCGAGCATATGACGACGCACTTCGCTACATTACTGGCGAGCAGTCAGCCCTAACAAGCAATGTCGACAGCATTATGAAACGCCGTGCTGGCATTCTTGGCGAGACAGCTAACGTCGCTGGCGCAGGCATTGATCAACTTATGAAGGTGCCGCAAGCAGGATCAGCCGTAGACGCCTATCGTCTGGCTCAGATGGTTCCGTCTGCAATTTACAACCGCAACGTATCGAGCGCAGGAAACTTCCGCGCCCCAGTACAGATTGGCACCGCAGCCGTTCAAGGTACTATGTCACCGGGCATTGCAGATTATACCCGCCCAACGAGCTTGGTGAGCAACGCTGGCTTTAATATCGACAGCGCGATCTTTAACCCATACGGCGTAACAACGAATGATCCGAACACTTACATGTCCAACGCCATGAATATCGGAAACAACATGTACAACGCATCGGCAACGTCTGCGCAAAACGCAGCCAACCGCTCTTACCAAGCATCTTCTGGCTTTGGTCAGTCGTTCAACAAGTTCTTGAACGATCAGTCGCAAGGTCAGCAGTATGGCATTACAGGCTACGCAGACGGTAAAGCGACTTATGGCCCAGTAGGTCAGCCGGGTATATTCAGCGGCATAAACGATAGCTTTAGCAAGGGCTTCAATAACTTCTTCGGGTTCGGTGGGTAGAGATGATAGACTTCGTAGGATTTTCAGACGGGTACAGAAAGCAACAGGAGACAGGCGAGCGCAAACGCCTCGAACTGGCTAAAGCCTTCCAAGAGTTTCAGCGTCAAAACCCGACAGCGAACCCAATGGAGTTCCAAGCCTTTATCGACAGCATGGCTGGCGGTAGCAATTACCTGCGCGGTGGAATGCCGTCTGGGGATATGCTCAAAGCAATCACAGACCGAGCAGACACTCGTCGTGCGCAGGAAGACGCAGACCGAGAGCGCAGCATATTAGAGAAAAACATCCAGCTTCAAACCAGCTTAGAGGGTGCAGCTACAGGCATTATGCTTGGCTATAAAGACCCTAGCGACAGTGGATATGAGCTTAAAGATTTCAATGAGATGACCAATCAACTCAAAGAACGCTTTCCCGGCGTAGACTTTGAAAAGATTGGCTTTGATCCCACAACAATGTTTACGGGCGACAGACGTAGGTCTGCTATAGCCGCTCGTGTAAGTGAATACTTACCAACTGTTACGCAACTTGTGCAGAATGCTGGTGGTAAAGGTATTACAGAAGCAGACTTAAAAGCATTTAACATACCGACAGCATTGGTTAAGCCGCTACTGACACAAGCGGAAAAGTTGGAAACCGAACGACGTGATGTCTTCGTACGTACACGCGGTTTGGAAATTTCACGAGAGGCACAAGAGCAAATCGCTTTAGGCAACACAGAGGTCTACGAACATTTGGCTAAAATTTTTGGTGCAGATAACCTGCCCGAAAAAGACAGTCCTTTGATGAAGCAGTACATTGCTGACGCGACAACAGCCGCGAATGAAGCAAAAAACAATCGTGATCGTGCCACACTTAAACTAGGCCGCGACCTAACGAATGATATGATGGCAAATGACGGTCTGCGCTCCTCATTGTTTTTAGATGACAGAGCGCAAACTGAGCAGGCCATGCTTGATTTCGCCAAGAGCGAAATGACCGATGCAGATTTCGAAGCTGTATTTGGCAAGAAAAAAGCCGATGCCCTAGCCGCAGATATGTCTGGCTATGTCGACAATATGATTGCCAGCCTATCAATCGTACAGCGCAAAGAAATCACTCAGGCGCGTCAGGGTGCTAAAGACAAGGTTGTTGATCTGGTCAACAACGCCAAAGCCACTAACGATGCAGCAGTAATTAACCGCTTCGGAGACCCATCCAAGAAGGATGCACCTCCACAAGTGGGCAACGGTGGTCGCTCCGCGCAGCTTGCGGCGCAGTCTCTTGCTAAGAAATACGCAATGACACCAAGCGTCTTGCAGGCAATGGAGAATGTATTCGCATCTATCCCAGCGGACGAGCCACAGACCATGACAAGCATCATGGCATTCGTAGAAGCAGACCCAGCATTCCAAAACGCTGCGCAAGGCAACCTACTGAAAGACGTCTTAGGTAATCTTGAAGATGACGCAAACAACAAATACGGACGCCGCAGTCAGCAGACTTATGGTGAATGGTTTGCAGATACTCAAAGCCGCGTTGACAGCACTATGTCGAGCTACACAGACAAGGTTTCAGCCGCAAAGGCTATGTTCCAAGACGATCCAGTCAAACTGGTTCAAGCCCTACAAGCCGTGGCCAGCAACTTGAATGCGTCTATGGAAGACGCAATCGCAGACTGGCGAGCAGCGGAGCAAACATCGAAAGACTTCACTGGATGGCGTACTCCGGGGTCAGAAGCCTTCGACAGTTCTGCTGTATTTGGCGATGCGTCTGGGTCTATGGAAAAAGCCATGCGGCTCCAAGGATCGGAAGTTCTGTCCGAAATCGACCTTCTTATTCAAGACGCCAAGCAGCGTATCTTGGACGAGGAACCAGAACCAGAGGGTGGCCCAGTCGCACAGGATACAGAAGTCGACGCGGTACAAGACGTCGAGAGCTTTATGAACAACCTAGATGACCAACAAAAGCTGATGAAAATACAGACTGATTTCGGGATGCAAGGTGCGCCAGCTTCTTGGATGCTTGGGCTACTTGGTTTTAACGATTACACCGAGATGGACAGAGCCAAAGGCAAGGCTATCTCCCAGTTCTTGCAGACACCGAGAGTTAAAAACGCTCTGATAGAAGACAGAGAAAGTTTCAATGCCTTCCTAGAAGACCCTGTTGTCTTCATGCTTGAGAGCGATGCGCCATATGTAGTCAACTGGTTCAATAGCGATTTAGGCAGCACATACGCTCAACTTATCGGACGACAGTAAGGACGACCACCCCGCCATACCTCCAGTATCTTAGTCATATCGACTAGGAAACTGGAGAACCTGCGGTGAGCTATTTTAAGGACGTCAACTTTGACGATATTGCTGGCAAGACCAGCGAAGACTATTCAGCATCAATCGACCCACGCAAAATCTTAAATGATCCCGCGTTTTTGTCGGACTTACGGGGATACTACCGTGAGAAAGGCGAGTTCTTCGCCGATGACAAGCATCTCGTAGACAAGTTTTACAGCGACCGAACATGGGCTGACTTAAACACAGTCGGTGCGATTGGTGATGCGCTCGAAGCAACGTCTGCAAATGCTGATCAACGTCAGAGAATGAAGCGGATTGAAACTGTTTGGCGTCAGCTTCCCAACTTCTGGCAAGAAGGTGGTCGAGGCGCAGGCGCACTTGGTGACATTGCCACATCTATTATCGCAGACCCGCTTAACCTTATTCCCGGTGTCGCTGGTTACAAAGGCGCGGCCACAGCAGGGCGAGCCGCATACCTTGCTGGTAAGTCTGCACCCGTAGCACGAGGCGTTGCGTCTGGTACAGCACGAGCCGCTGGTTCAGAAGCGGCAATATCCGCTGGCCAAGAGGCAATCGTAAACACTGCAACTCAGGCACGCGATATACAGCTTGGCTTGCAAGATGAGTTTAGCCGTGGACAGCTTGGAGCCGCCGCTCTTACAGGCGGCGTCTTGGGTGGCGCAGTCGGTGGCGCGATTGGTTTACCAGCCGCCATTGCAGGCGCACGTTCTGGCGTAATCCCTGCTGAAACCTTGAGCCGTATGGGTATGACCCGCGAGCAACTTGCCGCGATGCCTCCAGAAGAACTGGACGCGTTTTACAGAAACATGCAGGAAAGCGGCGCGACTGGCTTATTGCCTCCACAGCCCGAAGCACCTGCCCCCGAAGCCGAAGCACCACCACAGACTACACTAAACACCGCTGAGTTTGGCGATCTTGCTGGCGATCTTGCTGACGTAACAAGCCAACTCAATGCGGCAACTACAGCCGCCAGATCACACTTAGACAGAATACGTGCGTCTGGTGCAGAGGCAGAAACAATAAACAATGCAGTCAACGAGACTGCTGATATGGCCGCTTTACGCACAGCAGTTGCTCGTGCAGAACGTGAAGCAAAACAAATTGCAGAACTAGAAAAGTCCAACGACGTAGCTGACATAAACAAAGCGCGAGACATGCGCCGTCGTTACGAAGACTACATGTCTCAAGTTCGTCGGGTCTTGCAAACTTCTGACGGCCTAAATCCAGACGAGATGTTGGCGCGTATGGAGCGAGACGGGTTTGGTATGCGCCAGACACCAGAGGCCGAGCCAGACGCACCCGAAGGTGAATTGGCACCCGCTGCTGAAGCTCCTCCAGAAACAGAAATTATGACAGACGCGCCGTCCACAGACGGGCCGATGGAAACTACGTCTGCGCCAGGGACAGACGCACCAACAACTCCTGAACCTGAAGCCGCGCCTGAAGCGTCTGCCGAACCAGACCCACTAGATGAGTACAGGCAGCTTGGCAAAAAAGACGTCCGCAACGCCGGAGTTTTCACAAAAAGACTTGATGCTAAATTGGCGGCTTTAAGACAGAATGTAGGCCCAGAAGCTGCTGACGCTTACGAAGCTGCCGCTCGCGCCCAAGTTCAAGCTAATATGGATGCACGCGCTGCGAAAAAAGCAGCTTCTGCTGCACCAGAACTAACACCTGACGAAAAGCTCGAAGGCGTTCTTGCACAAGTCGACCTTGACAACGAGGCATTCCGCGACAATCCCCTTGAGCTTCTGGATGCTATTCGCGCACAGGCGAATGCGTCTGGCCTTACAGATGCAGAAGCTGACGAACTAGCCAAGCTGTACAGTAGCCGCAACGGTCTGGACGCCGCTGGCAATGCCCCAGAGATTTCGATGGAGCTACGTGGCCGTGCCTTGGCTGAAGGCATTGACTGGCGCAGCCTAACGCCCAGCGCAAAATCAAATAACCGTATTACCAAAGGCGTCGTCAGCAAAGCCATCCGCACACGAAAAGCTGACGCAGGAATTGATCCATACGCCACGCAAGCTCGTAAAGAACTTGATGACATTATTGATCTGCTAGATGCGCAGGGAGATGTCATGGATGCAGACGACATCCGATCTGGCGTTGCTCTGCTTGGTCGTGCGTCAGACTTCGAGACAGACCTCGACGACCTTCTGGCTTTAGCCGAGTACGACATAAGTCGCTCTACAATGCTCGACGAAAGCCGTAGCGACATCTTCACTCAGACTGAACTCAAACAGATCGCGAGACTAAAGAAGCAGTACAAGAAAGAAATGCCAGATGCGAGTGATGACGCTCTGACTGTTATGGCAGAGGCGCGTATCACTGAGATGCGTGGCAACAAGTCTTCATCAGGCATGCGATCCGCACAGAAAGGTATCGACCAGAAGACCGTATATACAACAGCAGGCCGCTCCGCAACCACTGGCAAAATTCAAGGCATCCTACGCCGTGGAACACGTATTGCCAAAGGATCAGACTACACTGTCTCTAGCGGATACAACGCAAGCCCAGCAGATTTTGGCCGTGAAGAAGCAATGCTTCGTGCAAACTCTGGCAAGGGGCCAGACCTTGTACCATACACAACCACTGGAGCCGAAAAAGTATTCGCTCCGGGTGGCCTTGTCGAGGTTAAGAAAGGCGCGACTGCATGGGCAGACGCAGTAACTGGACGTTCATTCTCCAGCCGAGACTTTGCACTGAAAGCTCGCGGCGAAGCCCCGTCTGCACAGCCTAAAGCAACGCAAGCTGCACCAGAAAAAGGTGTGGATGAAACTCTAAAAAGCCTACTTGCAAAATACGCTGGCGATGGCGAGGCAGACGTTGATACTCTGCTCAAAGAACTGCGAGCGCGGAAAGAAGGTAAGAAACCAGAGGTATCTGTTGACCCAGCTACGCCTGCGGAGCCATCCCCTGCCCCATCTCGTGGCGATAAGAAGCTAATCGTCCGCTCAAAAGAAAACCCTGACGACATCAGGATTATGAGCAAGAAGCAGATCGAGGACGGCAAGGACATCTTCGCCATTATTGGCCAAGACCCTAAGAAGTCATCATCAGTCTATGAGAACTGGGATGTGCGCTACGCACCTATGGATGCAAACCCGCGCACTCAGCGTGCGCGTGAAGCTCTGTTCGACAGCTTGCCAGAAGAAACAACAAAGCCAATCGAAGGTGGCCGCTTCAACAGTGGCAATACTACTGGCCTTGGCGATCCGTTGTTGGTCGAAGATGCAGACGCAATCCAAGTGACACTAACCCCAGACGAGCTTGCTGTATATACACAAGCCGCACGGGGCGTCGGATACACTGACAAAATCAACAACAACATTGTGCCGTTTGGAAAACTACGCTGGGCTACCACTTACTTGGATACACAGTTTGGCTGGCCAAAAACCGTAGAGGGACAAAGAACTATCGCACAGTCTTTGCGCACTCTTTATAGTGCAATGCACCGTGCCAATCCAAACGGTTTCGTGCTGGCAAACCAACAAAGAAAGATTGCGATTGATAACGTCGAGCGCACTTTCGACGGGTTCTCTTCGGAGGAACTATCCAACGCACGCAAGCTACTACAACAGCTAGGCGGCAACCCTGCTATTGCTCCCAATATTCGTGGTGGCAGAGGTGGAGATAATCTTACAACAATGGAGAGGGCGTCAGCGGCTAACGCTGACAGCCAAGTAATAAATGTCAACACAGACCCATCCAGAAAATTAGTACAGCCTAAAATGGCTGCACTGTATCACGAGGTGGCACATTGGGCGTATCGTAACATTCTGACCCCAGAAGACCGCGTAGAGTTCTGGGAGCATATGGGTACTTACTACAACTCCAAAGGTCAGCTAGATATGGGCGCGGTGAAAGACCGTCTGCCTGCATATACTGGCATGGAAAATCCATATGGAAATTTTTCAACAAACACGACACAAAACCCCCAAGAGTTTTTTGCAAATCAGTTCTCTATGTGGGCTATGCAGAACCACTCGAATGTAGCCATCCGAGACATGTCATTCTGGCGTCGTATGACGCAATATGTTCAAGCAGTCTTTGATAGATTTTTCGCCAAAGAAAGCATCGACCCAAACCTTGAGCCTTTGTTCGCTAAGATACTTCCGAACCGTGCGGAAGAGCGTACATTCCAACTAGGAGTAGACGCCGCACCACAAGGGGCAGAAGGCCAAGCCATACAAAAACGCTACGTTCAGCTTGGCATGATTGAGCAGGACATCGAATCCGCGTTTGCGTCTGACAGTGCAGATGGGATCATTACTGCCTTTGACGAATTGCGCAAATACATCCTTGGCGTCGGCAGAAATAGCGAAGAGGTTCTGCCCGGTGTTGGCGGCTCTGGCCCATTACTGGCTTTGCGCTCACCTAAAGGTCAGCCGCAGACGATGCTGAAGGTCTTGAACGAAAAGCTCAAGGCACTCGATGAAATCATTGGCGGTAAGCCATCAGATTTGACCAGCATTGACGACGCAGCGCAGGCCAGACGCTACCTTGAAGGCGGCGAGTTCTCTGGCATGTCAGAAATTGCAGACCCACAAGCTGTCGCAGACTTGCTGCGCGACTTCTACTACAACGGTTATGCTGGCAAGTTCGTTCCTGCTAATGGCGTACCGGGGCAGATCAAGAAGCTAGAGAAATCTAGCGTCAAACACATGATCGAAAGCGTCCGCAAAGCATTGGGTGCTGGTTATCAACGTGCAGAGGGCAAAGCTGAACTACCAACTGGTGCAGTTCCTCCGTCTGTAACAGGCGGAACGCAGCCACCAGTTCGTGCAGACGGCAACGTCACGCCCTCTGGCACCAAGCGCAAAGCAGCCAAGGCCAAAAAGGCAAAAGAAGACCGTACAACAGCGCAAGCTACTGCCGATACGAAGACGCAGAAAAACAAACGCGCACGCAACACTGGCAAGAACAAGCCAAACGTAGACCCAACTGTAGCAGATACAGTCAAAACCTTGTCGCTGAAGAAGCTACAGTCTGACTTCCGCAAGCATCGCGGTACAGATTATGGCGATCAGGTGGCGGCAGAGATAGTTGCGAAAGTAAAGGCTGCGCCTCTGCCAACCAAGGCTGTTCCAGTACGCAGAGAAATCATGGAGCTTGGCGGTGCGGCACTCGAAGACAGACTACTTCGTGCGATTTACGAAGGTGATAAAGCAACCTTGAATGAAGCACTGTGGGAAACCCAGTATCGCATTGCTAAGAAGAAGGCTCGCAAGACTGGCGGCAAGATTATATCTCGCACATTCCGCGAAAGCAGCCTGATGATCATGCGTGAAGTTAATGACAATGTAGGTGTTACATCTCTTGACGGCGTACCTGCCGCAGCCCGTGCGTCTGTACGTGAGAACCTGTCTCTCATGACCCACCGGGACGCAGACGTACAGAACGTAACACGCACTATGGCATATCGTCTGTACAACATTATCGGTAAGACATCTCGCGGGGGAGAAGACAGCGTAAACTTGATTGGAACTGCTGACATGTCACGTCTGGCAGGTAGCGATCCGAGCTTTGCAGGTGACGGTGTGTTCGGCGACTATCGAGGAGCCGACTTCAACTCCTTCCGTAAACAGGTTCGCCGCATTTCTTCCGCACTCAACAAGGGAGATGGCAAACCAGACGAAGCAATCGGTGGCCTGATGCACATGATTGTTCGCTCTGGCGCACTAAAGCCAGAAGAAAGCGAAGCAATCGTCGAAGCATACCGCTCGCTAGACAGCACGATGCGCAACCGCATCGAAGGTCTGATCGGAAGTAAATACGCAGACCGCTCAGAGTACGTGCGTGAGCAGGCAATAGCAGAGGAATGGTTCTCTGATGCAGTAAACCGCTACACACGCGAAGACATGCCCCGCTCACAAATCCTAGACGGTGTAATCACAGGCGATACGAACAACGTCCGCATGAGAAGCACCTTAGATCGTGCTATTGATCGCACGATTGAGTACACAGCCTACGCTACCAACGGGCAGATTGGACGCACAGATGTTAAAGGTCGCTATCGCCGCCTGACACTGTACGGCGATATGTTTGAGAGTGGTGAGAAGCGTCCGATGATTGGCTCGCTCGATGGCGGTGTCCTTGCACATCCATCATACGCGGCAGATTACGCACAAGACGCGATCAACTCTGCAAGCAAGCCTCGCATGGCTAACCTTGTAAACTTTACTAAGGGTGGCGTTGGATTTGACGAAGCATCGCAGACGCCAAACGTCTTCTACCACGGGACACCCAAAGGATACGTGTTCCGTCGTACAGACGACAACCCGAATGCAATCTTCAAGCGTTCGCAGGGCGGCAACTATGGCCCCGGCTACTACCTAACGGCAAATCCGCACGTAGCTGGCGAAGTCTATGCAAAACGCCCGACTGTCGAGGCAATGTTCCAGCAGGCTGAAGAGCTTGGCCTGCCAACTTCCGAGAAGGAAGACCTTGATTGGGACATCTGGGACATGGTGGAGACACGCCGAGAAATCTCCAAGGTACGCCGCGAGTTTAGCGCACTTGAGGATGAGCTTGGCATCAACCCAGACGTTACAACTGGCACACTGGACGCGTTCCGCGATCACCTTGATGACTTGGTGGCAAACGAACAAGCCATAGCTGAGAGTTTGTCTGAGCGTGGCCTGACGATTGACCCATATGTCATGCCCATGGTGATCAAGCTGAACACGCCTGTCGATTTCAGAGACACCGCGTCATACAACGCAAGCCACCCCATGGTTAAGTCAATCATGGCAAAGATGAACGAGGTCGGTAACACAAGCGAGCGCACCTTCCGTCACATCGAAGACGCCATGGGAGGCGTCGATGTCGATGGCACAACAGCTTATCGCGAACTGGTGAACTCACTCATCAAGTCTGGCCGTAACCGCGCAGCCGCGCAAGAAGAGCTAACGGGCATCCTAGACGACCTTGGCTATGACGGCATGCTTACAACGCACCGCAACTCATTGGCTGATGGCGAAGATGTTATGGCGAATGGCGATACATATCGTGCATCTTCCACAACCCACACGTCTGCGGTCTTGTTTAACCCAGAGCAAGCCAAGCATATCGACGCTGATTACTTCGATAGCAACGATGAGATGATCTACAACAGCATCATGGAGTTTGACCGCCCCATTCCAAAGGGTGTGAACGGCGACATCATCAACGCTGTCATGGACGAGAGCGTTTCCAGCATCGACGAAATCCCAGTCGGACAATTCGGCGAGCTTCTTGAGCAAGAAGGCACGAACAGCACAATCACTGGTGCAGTTATGTCCATGATGCGCAAGCG
>Ga0222715_10003143_pt1 | contig 14841 bp, 14 predicted proteins | sample C33_9DmetaG_FD_165056 | JGI IMG/M metagenome (GOLD analysis project Ga0222715, IMG submission 165056) | Estuarine water microbial communities from San Francisco Bay, California, United States - C33_9D | ecosystem: Environmental > Aquatic > Marine > Unclassified | place: USA: California...
TTTCAATCGTACTTAGTCCTTTTAATGACGGCCGAAGTGGCTACTTATTTGAAGTCAATCCCAATGCAGTAAGGTCAGAGGCGTTATATTCAGGCAGGACCTTTAACTATGAGTGGACAGCGCTCTGGAGAACAGCGACTCAGATCGATGCGACGGGATGGTATGTTGAAATGGAAATTCCATTCAGCAGCCTCTCGTTTAATTCTAGTTCAGATACTTGGGGTATCAATTTTGTTAGAAGGATCGGCAGAAAGAGAGAGACTACTGGATGGGTTACGGAGAATCGACTCTACACTCCCTCTGCGAGCGGTGAGGTCGTTGGTATTGAAAATATTCAGCAAGGATTTGGACTTGATATTGTTCCAGGTTTTAGTTTGACCGGGGTTCGTAACGAATTTCCTGATGACTCAACTGATTCCATGTTTGAGCCTACGTTTGATGCTTTTTATAAAATTACTCCAGAACTTACCGGCGTAATAACCGTCAACACAGATTTCTCTTCTACAGAGGCCGATGCCAGACAAGTGAACCTAACTAGGTTTAATTTATTCTTCCCCGAAAAAAGGGATTTTTTCCTCCAGGACTCAGATCTTTTTGAGTTTGGTAGAGTGGGTCTTGGTACATCCGCAGCATCTAATAATGGTAGGCCATTTTTTTCTAGGCGAGTCGGACTTGATAGTAACGGGCAAGCCATAAAATTAGAGGGTGGAACTAAGATCAGTGGACGATCAGGTCCTTTTTCGATTGGTCTTCTTGCTGTCCAGCAAGGTGAAACCGAAACTTTAGACCCTACCAACCTGATGGTTGCCCGTGTCTCGATGGATGTCTTAGAGGAGTCAGATATTGGTTTCATTGTGACCAGCGGTGATCCTACTTCAAATAATGATAATGAGTTGTTTGGTTTTGATTTTCGCTATCAAAACTCTAGATTGCCGAGTAGAAAACTACTTGAATCTGAGATTTGGTATCAAGAGACCAATACCACAGGCTTAAGCGATCGGTCAAAGGCATATGGTTTTGGAATTAGACAAAACAGTTTGACTGGACTTGGATATTTCTTGACCACTCGCCACATTGAGGAAGACTTTAATCCTGCGATGGGCTTTGTGAACAAAAAGGGAGTGGACTGGGCAAATGCGGCTGTCACTTATTATCATAGACCCAGAAATTTTTTCTTACGTCATATGGCCACAAGATTAGCATTTACCCGATCAGATCGAATCTCCGATGGGAGCATTCAATCTGAGGTGATTGATTGGAGGGTCTTTGATCTGCAAGATCATGGCGGTGACTATCTACGCTTTTCATATGTATTAAATACCGAGGGTTTGGATCGAGATTTTACCGTAAGCCAAGGAGTCACCATTCCATCAGGCCTCTATAAATTTGCTGATACTCGTATTGAACTCGCCACGGGTGCGCATAGAAAGGTTTATGGAACTTTGACTTATTCGAATGGTGATTTCTATGAGGGTACAAAAACTACCATTAATCCAGCCATCACATGGAGGCCTAATTCTCACTTATTGCTCAATACCGGTTTTTCAATTAATGAGGTCAGCCTTCCCCAAGGTTCCTTTACTAAGGAGCTATTGTCCTTTAGGTCCGAGTTAGTTTTTTCAAACCAATTGTCCTGGGTGACATTAGCCCAATGGGATAACGGTTCCAATAAGATAGGTATCAACAGTATTTTTCATTGGATTCCTGAGGCCGGAAGAGAGTTATTCTTTGTCATAAACAATACCTTGTTTGATGAGGAGGACAATAATAGCTTTGCTCTAGAGACTGGCTCCTATACAGTAAAGGTAAGTTATAACTTTAGATTTTAGTCAATGAATTTAAGACAGTTATTTGATCCCGTATCCTGTACCTATACCTATCTTATCTACCAAGAAATTACCAAAGAGGCAGTAATCATCGATCCTGTTTTTGAGCTTTATTTAAGGGATAAGGCATTAATCGATGAACTTGGACTTAACTTAAAATATACGATTGAAACCCATGTGCATGCGGATCATATAACTTCGGGGTGGTTATTTAAGCAATCCACTAACAGTGAAATACTGATCTCTTCAAGCTCTGGGGCAACAAATTCTGATCGAATGTTAGGGCATGGAGATATCATCGAGTTTGGGGACATCAAATTAAAATCTCTTTACACGCCAGGCCATACCAATGGCTGTATGAGTTTTGTCGATCAAAATGAGTCAATGGTCTTTACGGGTGACGCGCTTTTAATTAGAGGTACCGGTAGAACTGATTTTCAAGAGGGTTCATCTCATGCATTGTATGAGTCGGTTAAAAAGAAATTATTTTCATTGCCAAACTCTTGCTCTGTATTTCCAGCGCATGATTACAATGGGATTATGTCTTCAACGATTGGAGAAGAAAAAACATTTAACCCAAGGCTCGGTGGTGAATTATCTGATAATGATTTTGTTGGGTCCATGGATAATCTTAATTTACCTCATCCCAAAAAAATTGATGAAGCAGTGCCAGCTAATCTTCAATGTGGCTTTCGCGAAGACGGATCTCTATTATCAAATTATCCAAAATGGGCCAGGCTGAGCTATGCCTTTGCGGGTCATTGGGACATAAGTTCTGATGAGCTTTTTTCTGTTCTAAGTCTTGTTCAGGTTATCGATGTTCGTGAGAAAGAAGAGTACCTAGGGCCACTCGGTTTTATTAAGGGAAGTAAAAATATTCCTCTTAATGAGATTAGTGAGAATAAATCGTATTTTGATCAACAAAAAAATTATGTTTTTGTTTGTAGGGCAGGGGGACGCTCTGTTCAGGCCATAAAAAATGCCGGACTCTACAAAAACCAGAACGCTGCGAGCTTAAGAGGCGGTATGATAGACTGGAGAGCAAATGGCTTTAGTGTCGAAAACGGTAAAGATTAGGAAGTAACTGTATATGAATAAAAATATGTTAAGAAATTCACTGATAGCATTAATCGCCGCTGTCCTTTTATTTATCCTTGTCATATTACCGGCTGAGTATGGTGTCGATGTGACTGGATTTGGGCGTCTAATGGGTCTGGATCAAATTCAAAATGGCGCTACACAAACCATTGAAATTAGAGATGTCCTTGGTGGCAATGAAGATTATAAAGAAGTTGAAATACCCATGTTTAATCAGCCCGTACCACTGCCTAATCCTGAGGTGCATCAAGAAAAGGATACACCACCTAAAGTTGAGACCTTACAAGTCACTCTCATGGTCGATGAACAAACCGAAATTAAGATGTTATTGCAGGAAGGTCAAATGGCTCTCTATGAATGGTCCGTTGACCAGGGTACTATCTACTCAGATTTCCATGGACATGAGATTGATGAGACAAATTATTTTGTTCGTTACAGAGAGCATCAGGAGGGCTCACAAGGCGAGGGCTCGCTGGTAGCCCCTTTTTCTGGTGAGCATGGTTGGTACTGGTTAAATTATAACGATTTTCCTGTAACTATTACCTTAACCATGACCGGTTATTACGATGAGATCATAGATTACGGAATTTTTAGTTATTGATATTAACCTCTTCGGCCATCTTCTGTGCCCTGATCGTAACCAATTTCATATCCAAATTCGTAATCATCCTTGGGATCTCTCACGGTTCTTCTTGGCTCGAAGGGGCAAAGAGGGACAGAGGGCTGAAAGATACTTCCAGAGGACCTATTCCAGCCCTCTACATAGCCTTGATAAAAGCCATCGCAAAATTCCTGTCTCGTAGCATTAAGGCTACAACTTAGGAGAGCAATAAAGCCAATCAGAACAAATTTAGGGAAGCTCATATTCATATGAAAAGAAATTAAGTCTATTGGGCATTTCAATATTAGCTAAGTTATTCTTATCAAGACGTTCATCCGCTTCAATGATTTCATTCATATAAAGGATATAGGCAGTTAGTTGGTAGACCTCTTGGTCTGATAAAGAGTGCGGATTGATATAAGGCATTGCTCTGCGAATATAGTCATAAAGGGTAGTAGCATAAGGCCAGTAACTTCCAACGGTTTTAACAGCACGATCACTTCCAATGGTGCCATGACCACCTACAAGCCTATCATTGATCAAGCCTTCACCTTCGAGACCATGACATGCAGCACATTTCATTAAAAAAACAGGCTGACCTTCCTCTGCAGTACCAGAACCATCGGGCAGACCTCGTCCTAGCGGGTCAATGGTTGTATCCCAGCTTGATAGCATTTCTTGACTGGGAGTCTCTCCAAGATTTGGAGTTTGAGAAAGCGCTAATTGTCCAATGAGTAAAAGGGTTATGACAAAGATATTTTTATACGTATACATTTTGCACCTGTCCTTCTGAATTCACTTGCCATGATTGGATCATATTGTTGTGATAGTTGACCTGTAGGCCAGAATTTTGAATGAATTCTGATCTTGTGGGCTGTCTGTTACCCTGATCATCATAAGAGCGACTCATCAGTATCGCTGGTTGTCCATTCCATTCCCAGGGGATTCTAAATTGGGTGAGAGATTTTCTCATCACGGGCTCAGTAAGAAGTGTATCAGTCCAGCTCGCACCTCCATCTGCAGATACCTCCACACGCGTGATCGTTCCGGCACCAGACCAAGCGAGACCCCTTATTTCATAAATCCCATGAGCCCCTAGTTGCTGCTTGCCAGACGGAGAGACAATGACTGACTTGACCCCCATCTCAAGGGTAAACATCTCAGAAGTTCCATTTTTTTGAAGGTCCGTGTATTTAGAGGTTTCATCTCTCGTCATTAGGGGTACATCAGATAATTTAATTCTTTGCAGCCATTTAACGGATATATTTCCCTCGTAACCAGGCAATAAAATCCTCAAAGGATAGCCGTTTTCAGGTCTAATGGCTTCACCGTTTTGAAAAATTGCAATCAGAGTATCATCAAGTGCTTTCTCAATGGGAATGCTTCTTCCCATCTCAGCAGCATCTGCACCCTCAGCTAGCACCCATTTCGCGTTCGGGTTAATGCCTGTCTCAGCTAGGAGCGTTGATAGGGGAATACCCGTCCACTCACAACAGGAGATCATGCCATGAATCTCCCCACAAGTTAGATCCGACGCTTCAGACGCTAGGTTTGGTCTGCTATTACCGGAGCACTCAATGTATTGAAACCTGGAAACCATAGGATATTTCATGAGATTTTCCATTGAAAAAACAAGCGGTCTTTCAACCAGACCATGGATCAATAACTGATGATTGTCAGGATTAATATCCGGGATGCCACTATGATGTCTCTCAAAGTGCAAACCATTGGGAGTAATAATCCCATGAAGTTTTTCAAGAGGAGTTCTTGAATTGCCTGCACCCGTTGTTCCTCGAGTCAATGAAATATACCGCTGAACATGGTCTTCATTTACAGATCGATGACCGTAACCGCTCAGGGGTGCGCCAGGCAAAGTCATATAATCAGGGTAAGATCTTTGAGCATGTGAAATACTGCCCATTAACATGGATGAGCCAGCCGTTAAATATGCTGCAGATGACTTTAAAAAATATCGTCTGTCGAGCAGCCCGTTACTTGCAACGTGTTCAGGCTTTGAGAGAGTAAGTTTTTTATCCATTTTTTTATCATAGTCAGATTAAAAAAAAATACAAATCATTAGGAAGATTTTGCGACTAATTTAGAGGTTTTATCATCATTTAATATAATATAAAATTGGCATCAATTCTTTGGGGGATAATTGCAATATGTTGTATCAAATTAAAATTATAATTAGCTTAGTCTCTCTTCTCTTATGTTTGCCAATTTTGTCTCAGGAGTTAAAAATTATGGATAATGAAGTCATTAGTTTTGGTCAGCCAAATCAATCTGAAGTAGATGCCTTTGTTGAAGATGGAGTGACTCTAGTGGTTGACCTAAGAGGTCCGAATGAAAATCGTGGCTATGATGAACAGTCATATCTTAATTCCATAAACACGGCCTACTATTCTTTACCCGTCATAGACGAGGGAGATATTAATTTTGATAATGCAAGGTTACTACAAACCCTGATTAATGACGCAGATGGTAAAGTCCTTGTTCACTGTGGTAGTGGAAATCGAGTCGGCGCTTTAATGTCACTTATCGGCAGTCTAGAGGGCATGGACAAGCAAGAAGCGATCGAGTTCGGTATTCAAAACAGACTTGGTGGCCTGATTAATACTGTTAACCAAGTTATTGAAGAATAGCGAAAAGGCCAATATGAAAAAAATTAAATACTTAGTTTTAGTCTCTTTTTTTATTTCGCTAGGTGCTGTTGCACAAGTTAATGAAGCATCGATTGATATCCCCCAACTGATACAATCTCCTACGCTTGATGATTTTGTAAATATGGCACCTAGCACTCCGCTTGCCAGACAAATGAACATGGTGACTGATTTTATTCAGAGACAGCCCGATGATGGGGCGGCAGCTTCTCAAAGGACAGAGGTTTATGTTGGCTATGATAGTGATAACTTTTATGCAGTTTTTTTAGCTTTTGATGATCCAAACTTAGTAAGGGCAAACTTAACGGCGAGAGAAAATATATGGAATGACGATAAAGTAGGTATGGTCATCGATACATTCAATGACCAGGTATCTGGTTATGCGTTTAGGGCCTCTCCTTTTGGGGTTCAGTGGGATGGTCGCTGGCTTGAGGTATCAAAATCTCCAGGTTTTGACAGTTCCTATGATGCCGTTTGGTACACAGATGGCAGGCTAACTAATGAGGGTTACCAGGTATTATTCACCATCCCAATGAGGACTTTACGTTTTCCTGAAGTTCCTGTACAGAACTGGCGAATACAGTTTGAGCGGGAAGTTAGAAGAAACAGTGAGTCTTCATTCTGGCCGGCCTATACAAGCACCATTCAGGGTAGATTAAATCAGGCAGGTATAGCATCAGGTGTCACTGGTGTTTCCCCTGGAAGAAATATATTACTCATCCCTTTCATGTTTACGAGAAACTATGAGGTCTTAGATAGCTCCAGTGCTGATTTCATCTCAGACTCAGAGAGAGAACTAGGACTGGATGCTAAATTTGTATTCAACGATAGTCTGGTCTTAGATGCGACCTATAACCCTGACTTTAGTCAGGTTGAATCTGATAACCCACAAGTCACTGTGAATCAGCGATTTGAAGTGCGTTATCCTGAGCGCAGACCTTTCTTCCAAGAAAATGTTGACTTTTTTGCAACCGAAGCAGCCCTGATAAACACAAGAAGGATTGTTGATCCTCAAAGAGGTCTAAAGTTTACAGGAAGACAGGGAGACTGGGGGATCGGCACTATGCTTATTGATGACGAGGCGCCTGGACAGGGTTTAGATTCTTCTGACCCAATGTATGGGCAAGCCGCGAATGTTTCCATATTTAGAGGCTTTAGGGACTTTGGCGATCAATCACGTGTTGGCGTGTTATTTTCTAATAGAAATTTTGGAGAAATAGATAATACGGTTCTGAGTTTTGACACACGTTTAAAGCTGACCGAAAACTGGTCTTCAGATCTTCAGTTAGTAACAACCGAAAAAATCAAAGAGGGCGGAGAGACAATTACCGGACAACAAAGGAACCTGCGCTTCGATCACAGTGGGCGTAATGTCAACATCCATGCTCACTACCTTGCCACAACCGAGGGATTTGTAACCGACCTTGGCTATATGAACAGGAACTACTCACCAGATACCGATGGCGGTCACATCAGATCTTCATATACCTTTTGGCCTGAAGGCGAAGGCAGCAGTCTAAATAATTGGGGCGTCACGTCTATGATGGTTCATATTAAGGATCAAAGTGGACAAAGACTTTACAATCAATTTAGCCCATCTGTATATTGGGAATGGGATGGCCAGCAAGAGCTTAATCTTGGTGCTTCATTTATCGATGAGCTGCTCAGACCGCAGGACTTTTCAGGCTTAGATGAAAACAGAGACTACAATCGTAAAACTTGGAATATTGGATTTGAAAGTGATGCCTCGCAGGTATGGGGCTATGAAATTGGTTTCGCGCAGGGCACCGATATCAACCTCAAGCCACCAGTAGGAAGTGAGCCAGTGTTGGCTGATATAAGCAATATTCAGTTTGAGATAGATTGGAGACCGACCGATCAGTTATTTGTAAGTACCTCATTTTTAAATCTCGAATACAGCGATCAAAGCTCAGGCGAAAAGATTTTTAACAACCAGATTGTAAGAAGTCGATGGAGCTATCAATTCTCAAAAGAATTAACTCTCAGATTTATTGCCCAGAGCGAAGACTTAAATCCAGGCGATGCATCATTGACAAGAATTGAGCGTGATAGAAACATGAACTACGATATATTAATTAGGTATGTCTCAAACCCATGGTCTGCTTTCTCTATGGGATATAACTCAAATTCAAGCAACTTTGATATTTTAGAAACTGAAGAGGGTAGAGAGATTATCGATACATCAAGCGTTCGCAATGACGGATCGCAGTTCTTCATTAAGTACAGCTATCTCTGGCAACCTTAATAGTGATTAGACATGTTGTACTTTTTAGCGCTAATCCTGGTGAAAAAGACAAATTACTTTTAGGGTTAAAAAAGCTTGAAGCACTAGTTGATGAGAGCTTAGCTGAAAAGCTTGAGGTCAAAGAGAATTTAAAGCTTGATACTTACTCACAAGAATGTGATGTCATCGTCTACGGTGAGTTTCTCTCCCAAGATCAACTTGACAAGTTTAAAGCCCATAGTATCTACCAAGATTGCATAAAAGTGGTCAGACCGATTAGAGATCTTCGCATCGTAGCCGATTTCTAATGAGTTAATTTGGGTTCGCAATATAATCTTCTAGAAATGCAATTACATTTTCTGGGGGATTTGCCATAAGATCGACAATGCGTCTTCCCTCTGATGGCTCAATCAAGGGCATGTTGAAACTAAATAAGTTTAATTCTTCTTGTCGGTAACTATCGTCAAGCGTAGTTGCTACAAAACTATTCTGCAACGTTTCAACGATTGTAGCATCCGTTCCGGGTGGTAGAAATGCAGCATGCCCAAATGTATTGATGGTTGGTTGAAGCCACTTATAAATCTCATACAATTCCCCCTCAGGATAATGACCAAAATTATGAAAATAAAAATCTTCAAAGGCTGGAATCTCAATCATCGAGGGATCAGGAATATAATTATTATCCATTCCAATTCTGGGGTTATGCCATAAGGGAATAGCAAAACCAGTATTTACCAATAAGTCTTCAGCTGAAAATCGATATAAACTTACACCAATTGTCATCGCATCAATTTCATTTCTCCTAAATGCATTTAGGACGTCATTGGCACTGTTAAATCCATATATGTATCGATATTTAATACCCAAAATATCTAATGCGAGCCGTCCAACGATATCGTAGTGGTGAGATGCATTTTGACCACCAAAAATTATCTCCTCATTTTGATTATTTGAACTAAGAGGAGAAGTCGATAAAAATAAATTTGGACTTCTTAATCCTCCTATTAATGGCATCGCTTCAAAATTTGCTCTTAGGCCATCCATTCCAACCATAAATGCTGGCCCTGAAAATGGCGAGAACAGAATACTTAGACCGTCATTATCTGCGATTTCATAGCCATAGTTCCAGACCCGAGTACCACCACCACCGGGAATATTTCTTACGATGATATTTGGATTACCAGGAATGTGATTTTGCCAATATTCAGCAAATATCCTTACGATTAAATCCGTTCCTGAACCAGCAGATCGACCAATGTAAATAGTGATTGTTTTGTCTTCAAATGAAAACGGTTCATTATCTTGAGCCATGGAAGGACTCAGATTAAACAAGTAAAATATAAGAAATGCAAAAAAGTTTTTAATCATGGCTATTATTGTTTCAGAAAAAAATGTTAAAAAAAATCAGATTAGCGACAAAAGCTTTAAGAAGATTATATTTGATCAGTTAAATCTTCCGACTACAGATATTATTTTCGAAAAATATGTGATGAGCAGAGATGATTTGATAAATCTTAAAGCTGAAGCAGACCAGTGTGTATGGCTAATGCTATTAGAGGGTAGCGCTGAGAGCTCAATAGATAGCATAAAAGGCGGGAGCACACTTTTTCTCCCTCCTCAAAAAGTATTAGATTTACAGCCAAACGATCACTGTATTTTTTTGAAATTGACGGTCAATAATTTTAAGAAACATAGCAAGGATAAAGGAACGAATCTTGAAACGGTTCATTATGATTACTTAAAAGAGCCAGTACTTAACTCTGAGCATGACAAGAGATCACGAGTATATTTGGCATCGAAAGAGCTTATCAAAAATAGTGCTTTTGTATCTGAAATTGTCACTTTTCCCTCTCAAGTAAAAAGTTCGAACCATTGTCATTATGATGTTGAGCATTTTCAATTTTTGCTTCAAGGCGAAGGCATAGTCTTTTTAGATAACACACCTGTTAAGATTACAAAGGGAGATTTTGTTTATAAATTAGATGGGGAGTATCATCACGTTCATAATACTGGTGAGGACCCTTTGATTTTTGTAGAATTTTTTATTCCTGGTATCTGGGAAACTATTTGGTCAGATGAATCAAAACGTTGTGCATGGAATCCCACAGGTCAAAACAGTTTAGGAACAGAACCGACAAGAGACATAAAATCTCATATCAGTGATGGAAAGATTGTAGAGGGCGTTTAGCTACTCTTGAAGTTCTGATAATTTATCTTTGATGTCTTTCCAAGCGTCTGCATCATCTGGAGGGCTTTTGGCCTGAGTAAGCACTGGCCATTTTGCGGAAAGATCTTTATTGAGCTGTAAAAATTTTTTTTGATCTTGCGAAAGATCATCTTCAGACATAATCGCTTCTACAGGACATTCGGGTTCACACAAAGTACAGTCAATACATTCCTCGGGATCTATGACAAGCATGTTAGGTCCTTCATGGAAGCAATCTACAGGGCAAACCTCGACACAATCAGTATATTTGCATCGAATGCAACTTTCAGTAACCACAAAAGTCATATAATACTCCCATACAATGTTAATTAAATTCTTAGCAAATTTTGAAAATAAATTGTAATACAATAATACAATAATTTTTTATGGTTTGTGTCATTTTAATATGTCTAGTGATCAAGAAAAATCAGTAATTATAAGGTTTGCAGGCGATTCAGGCGATGGAGTTCAATTATTGGGAAGTCAATTTCTAAAAACTTCAGCTGAATCAAAAGAAAACTTTTTAACCTTTCCAGATTTTCCTGCTGAGATTAGAGCTCCGGCAGGTACAACTTTTGGAGTATCAGCCTATCAACTTCAGGTTGGAGGAATTCATATCGCATCTCCAGGCGACAAAGCTGATGTTCTGGTTGCCTTTAATCCTGCGGCATTAATTACAAACCTTCAGTATGTGAAAGAGTCCGGCCTAATTTTGGTCAATGAAGATACATTTACAGAGCGAAATTTATCTAAGGCAGGATATGATAAAAACCCACTGGAAGACGGAAGCTTAGGGTTATTTCAAATGATACGGCTGCCAATCTCTAGCCAGGTTGGTGAAGCTCTAAAAGATTCGGATTTATCAAAATCTGAAATTGAACGCACCAAAAACTTTTGGACACTTGGTCTTATTTCTTGGATGTTTGATCGTAATATTGATTCACTTACTGAATGGATTAACAATAAATTCAAAAATAACAACATTTCAAATGCAAATATAAAAACACTTGAAGCGGGTTACTCCTACGGAGATATCCATGAGATCGAGCAGAAGATCCCGAAGCTTTATACCAGCAAGGGAGCATTTGATGCCGGCACGTATACCGCGATTAAGGGAAGCGATGCAATGGCATATGGCTTAGCAGCCGCTGTTGAAATAACTAACATACCAATTCTTTTTTGCTCATATCCCATTACCCCTGCATCACCAGTATTGCACAGCCTCGCAAAGCATAAAGACTTAGGAGTTGAGACTTTTCAGGCTGAGGATGAAATTGCTGCAATTTGTTCTGCCATAGGGGCTTCTTATGCAGGAATACTTGGAGTAACATCGAGCTCAGGACCAGGAATCGCACTTAAAACCGAGGCTATGGGCTTAGCTTTGAGCGCAGAACTTCCTTTGGTTATTATCAATTCTCAAAGGGGTGGCCCCTCAACTGGATTGCCCACGAAAACAGAACAATCTGACTTAAATCAAGCTATTTATGGACGGAATGGGGATGCGCCCATTCCGGTTATTGCAAGCTCATCTCCCTCAGATAATTTTTATACTGCGATTGAGGCAGTGCAAATTGCCATTAAGTATATGACGCCGGTTCTTCTGTTGACAGATGGTTATATTGCTAATGCATCTGAACCATGGATGATCCCTAGCATAAATGATATTCCTAAGCTTGATCTGGTTACGAACACCTCAACTGAGCATACTTCTCAAGCAAAAGCATTTGAGCGAAACTCTGAAACGTTAGCAAGAACATGGATTAAGCCAGGAACGCCAAATGAAATGTATAGAACGGGTGGTCTAGAAAAGGATGTCTTAACCGGAAATATCTCTTATGATCCTGCTAACCATCAGGCAATGACTGATCTTCGGTTCAAAAAAATAGCCTGCTTACAGCAGGACCTTCCAGAGCAAAAACTATCTAGGAACAATGGATCTAAAAATCTAATTTTAAGCTGGGGATCTACTTACGGTGTTATTCAGGAGACTTTAAACACTTGTGAAAATCTCAATGCCGATCACTTGCATTTAAGGCATATCTATCCACTCCCAGCAAACTTCACTGAATTGGTTCAATGTTATGAAAAAATATTAGTACCTGAGTTAAATCAAGGTCAACTTGCAAAATACATTCAGGCTGAGACCTCACGAGAGGTTATAAGTTTTAGTAAAGTTACTGGACAACCCTTTACGGTTGATGAGATTAAAGAGAGGATTGTTGGATTGGAAGGCACAAAATGAACAATCAGGACAAAACCAATTTATCACCTAAAGATTATGCTTCCTCTCAGGAAGTAAGATGGTGCCCGGGCTGTGGTGATTATGCGATATTGAAAACCATGACACAAACATTAAGCAAACTGCAACTAAAGAAAGAGGATACCGTTTTTGTCTCTGGAATTGGTTGCGCCGCTAGATTTCCTTATTATCTTGACACATATGGATTCCATACCATACATGGAAGAGCGCCGGCTGTTGCGACGGGAGTGAAACTCGCAAATCCTAATCTCTCTGTTTGGGTCATTACGGGTGATGGTGATGGATTATCTATTGGCGGGAATCACCTCATGCATGCCTTGAGGAGAAATATAGATATCAATATCTTACTCTTTAATAATGAGATTTATGGTTTGACGAAAGGCCAATTTTCACCGACCTCAAGATTAAATACGAGAAGCCCCTCTAGCCCTGAAGGGTCTCTAGACAGCCCCGTACCACCTTGTAAGTTTGCCCTTGGCTCTGGTGCAAGTTTCATTGCTAGAGCCATTGATAAAGATAAGAAAGGACTAGGCATGGTATTAGAGCGCTCCTATGAGCATAAGGGCGCAACTTTTACAGAAATTTTACAAAACTGTATTGTCTATAATGATGGAGTATTTAATGATCATACAGGGAAAGAAGCAGGCTTAGATAAACAACTTCATTTAGTACATGGCCAACCCATGCTCTTCGGTGAAGATAAGCAGTTTGGATTAGCGCTTGATTTGGATTTGTCTCCTATCATTGTGGATGCTAAAAAGGAACTCAGTAAAGTATTAATTCATGATGAAACCAATGAAATGCTAGCCCTTATGTTAATGAATTTAAATACGAATCAATTTCCAATGGCATTTGGGGTGATTTATGCAAAGCCCAAAAATACTTTTGAAAATGACTTTCATCAAAAACAAAATAGATTCAAAAGAGATAAATCTGTATTAGATATTTTAAAAAATGGTACTACCTGGAAAGTCGATTAAGACAGACGCCACTTTTCATCTTCCTCTTTGACCTTTCCTTCGGACTTTAGTTTTAAGAGATGCGCCAATAAGGTTCTTTTTGCAATTGGATAAATACTTTGATTCCTATCTTGGTAGGTTAGCTTTGTTAAATCATCAATATTAATTAAACTTTCTTTACTTAAGCATTCTAAAACTTTCATTTCTCTATTTAAGCGGTGCCTTAATATTTTATTAATCTCTAAGTAAGCATTCTCTATAGGGGTACCATGTCCAGGATAGAGGACCTGGATATCTTCTTTGAGAAGTTTTTCAAGTGATTCTATATAGCACTTCAAGTTTCCATCAGGAGGATTAATCACAACGGTTGATCCTTGCATTAGATGATCTCCAGTGAATAATGCTTTATCCTCAACTGCTAAAAAACAATAGTGGCTTTGAGCGTGTCCCGGTGTATGAATAGCCATGAGGTGAGTGTCATCAATATCAAATACCATGCCATCTTTGAGCGTAATATCGATATGGATATCCGTGCGATCAAATGGACCAGGCGTGCAAGCAATGATCGGGATATTAAGCTTTGAAGCCAATAGACTTGCCAAGTCTGCATGATCTTTATGAAAATGCGTTAATAGTATTCCTCGTGCATTGTGTGCGCACTTCATTAGGGTATTGAGATGATCATCATCCAAGGGGCCTGGATCAATAATATACTGATGATGTTTACCTACAAAGTATGTATTGGTTCCCGATCCTGTCATCACTCCAGGGTTATTTGCTCTGACTGTTTGTATTTTTAATTTCACTGTCTAAATCTTTGTGCTATTTCTTTACCAATACTTAATGAAGCGCTCAAGCCAGGAGATTCGATACCTAAAAGATGAATCGCAAGGTTGTTATGCTCTTCAGGCTGAAGGATTAAAAAATCCTTATACAATTCATTATTGATATGTAGCTTCGGCCTGAAACCAGCAAAACCTGAT
>Ga0222715_10003144_pt1 | contig 14840 bp, 10 predicted proteins | sample C33_9DmetaG_FD_165056 | JGI IMG/M metagenome (GOLD analysis project Ga0222715, IMG submission 165056) | Estuarine water microbial communities from San Francisco Bay, California, United States - C33_9D | ecosystem: Environmental > Aquatic > Marine > Unclassified | place: USA: California...
CTGCTCCTTTGGGCCTGACCTGAATGCTACCATCTACGATCTACCAGGCACTTATAGTTTGAACACCACATCTTTAGACGAGAGTGTAGCTGTTGAAATTCTTCTGAATCGAAGAAATCCAGATTTTCCTGATGTCGTTGTGGTTATTGCTGATGTAGAGAATTTAAAGCGGAATCTTTTGCTATTCACTCAAATCAAAGATTTGGGTCTTCGGACGGTATTGGTGGTCAACATGTCTGATCGGATGAAACGTCTAGGTATTGAAATTGATATTCCTGCACTTGAATCATCGCTAGATACACGCATTGCATTACTCAGCTCACGAAATGACACAGGAATTGAAGACTTAAAGGCCATTCTTTCTGATTATCAGTCGATATCAGATCAACCGAGCTTGGATATTACTCAAGTTGATAAGGCGTATTTTGAGAATTTAAAAACTACTTTCCCAAAGATTGATGCGTACAAGCTATGGCTTGCGATTACTCAAGACGTCAACTTCATGCCTATTGAGAAGAAGGTTGTGCCAGATCGATCTGCTTTTAGTACCAAGTCTAAGGTTGAACTCCAAAAAATGCAGCACAGAGAGACGGTTCTTCGCTATAAGCATATTAATGGCGCGCTTAAACAGGGTTATCAAAAAGATCTTTCGAAGGCGGATGGTATTCAAGGGGTATTAGATCGAATTTTCACCCACAAGATTTTTGGTTACCTCATCTTCTTTGTGATCCTATTTACCATGTTTCAGGCCATTTTTGATTTCAGTAGTTATCCGATGGATGCTATCGACAATTTCTTCGCCTCAGCAAGTGAATGGATCAAGACAACCTTACCCTCTGGGGTGCTTACCAACCTATTGGCCGAAGGTATCGTCGCAGGAGTTGGGGGTGTTGTCATTTTTATTCCGCAAATCGCATTTTTATTTCTATTCATTTCGATACTCGAAGAGAGCGGATACATGTCTCGTGTGGTGTTTCTAATGGACCGCATCATGAAGCCTTTTGGTCTCAGTGGTAAGAGCGTTGTGCCACTAATGTCAGGTATGGCCTGCGCGATTCCTGCGGTAATGGCCACCAGAACTATTGAAAATTGGAAAGAGCGACTCATCACTATTATGGTCGTGCCATTTACAACTTGTTCTGCGCGACTGCCTGTTTATCTAATTATTATCGCCCTAGTGATCCCTGAAGGTCGATTCTTGGGCCTAGGCTATCAGGCACTGGTACTTACAGGATTGTATCTCTTAGGGTTTTTAGCCGCCATCGTTGCAGCTGCTATTCTGAATAGAGGATTAAATATAGAACGCCGCTCGTTTTTTATGATCGAAATGCCAACTTTTAAACCGCCTCAGTTAAGAAATGTTGCCTTTACGGTCTTCGAAAAGACTAAGAGTTTCGTTTTAGAAGCAGGTAAGATTATCCTTGCGTTATCAGTGGTTATTTGGTTTTTAGGTTCGAACGGATACAGTGATTCTTTTAATAATGCAGAAGCTGAGGTGATTCAGCAAATACAGCTGCAAGGGTTAGAACTGAGTGATGAAGAATTATCTCATAGGATATCAAGTTATAAACTAGAACATAGTTATATCGGAACGCTGGGTAAGATTATCGAACCTGTGGTAAAACCCTTAGGGTATGATTGGAAAATTGGTATCGCTGTGATTACCTCATTCGCTGCAAGAGAAGTCTTTGTAGGAACTTTGGCTACAATCTACAGTGTTGGGGAAGAAAGCGAATCGACAATTGCTGGTCGAATGGCGCTTGAAACTGACGAACTAGGCCAACCGATTTTCAATCTCGCATCTGGTGTTTCTATACTGCTCTTCTATGCATTTGCCATGCAATGTATGAGCACCATTGCAGTAGTTCGTAAAGAGACCAATTCGTGGAAATGGCCCATGATTCAGCTTGGTTATATGACCTTATTAGCCTACCTATCCGCATTCATCGCTTACCAAACCCTGATCTGATGGGAGTGCAGGAATTCATCGTAATAGCGGTATTGGCAGTAGCGGTTATTTACCTAGTGCTGCGCTTTACTAAAAAAAAGACGGGCTGTGGAGATGATTGTAACTGTCACTAAAAACGCTCAATAACCAATTCAACGCTCTTGGTACCGGGTATTTGATAGCTGGCCTTTTTGAAAGAGGGAGGTCCAAATAAGCCCATTTTAGAAACCGAGAAACCAATAGGTTCTTTGGGAATGCCGAGGCGATTCTTGTCCATTACTCCATTGTTATTTTCGTCGATAAACGCTACAAATGCATAGATTCCTTCTTTGACCTGGTTGATCTTAATCGTAGGGTCCTCGCGAAGTTCAGCGAGGTCATAAACGGTTAATTCACCCTTTTCTCCTAAGAAGTCGTTTTCATTGTCATAGATTACTAGGTACAGCTTACCCGTCGCGTTTTCAGGTAGAGTGACGGCTATCTCGAGCTGATAATTAGTAATCGCCAATACGGCGGCTAGACAAAGAAGGATGAATTTCACAGGTCTACCAATTTCTATACTTATCAAACCAGGCTACTACATGCGCCACTTTAGTCATTAGATTCGAAGGACGATTGGCTATACCGTGACTAGCCTCGGGGATCTCAACCAGCACGGTTTCTTTTTTTCTAAGCTTCAGTGCGTGATAAAGCTGTTTTGCTTCGCTGGGTGGGGTTCTGAGGTCTTCCATACCTACCATAACAAGCGTAGGAGTTTCGATGTTACCAACGAGTGAGATAGGCGAAAAATTCCAGTAATTCATGGGGTTTTCCCATACCTGTCCGGGATATCTTGTATTGGCATAGCCATAATAGTTGTCTGCTACTAGTAATTTTGAAATCCAGTTCATTACCGGTTTGACTACTGCTGCCGCTTCGAATCGATTGTTTTTACCAATCATCCATGCAGACATGATTCCGCCTGCGCTTCCGCCTGTTACAAAGAGCCCGTCTTCGTGAGCGATTCCCTTTTCAATTAGGGCATCAACTCCGTCCATCACGTCGTTGTAATCTTCGCCGGGGTAGTTGTTCAGCAGAAGGTTGGCAAATTCTTCTCCGTAAGAGGTACTTCCTCTTGGGTTGGGATAAAATACAATATAGCCCGCCGTCGCAAACAATTGCATTTCTATAGAAAAACGACCCCCGTAGTTAAGAATTGGTCCCCCATGATTTTCAACCATTACCGGATACTTCTTTGAAACGTCATAGTTAGGTGGATATACTACCCATCCTTGAATATTTCTACCATCTACCGATGAGTTGTACCACACTTCTTCAACTTTTCCTAGCGTTTTTTGCTCGAATAACGCTTGGTTCAAATTCGTTAATCTTTTCGTTTTCCCCTTTGAAACGATAGCAAGATCGGCCGGATGATCTGACGCAGAATGAGTATAGGCTAAAGTGCCATTATTTGACACGCTAAACATTCCTGATCCGTAAGGACGACCAAGACTAGTACCTCCGAGATTCTCTGCTAATTGCGTGAGTTTTTTGTCTAATGATAGGTGGGCGATTTTTCCATTGCCATGATGGTCATAGCTCATATACAGTCCTTGGGATTTTGAATCCCAAGTGATTGCGCTAATATCGATATCGAGATGGTCGCTGATAACTTCTATCTCTGAGCCATCTAGATTCATGATATGCAGCTGTGTGTTTTGAAAAGCCTCTCTCTTATCTGTGTATCCGAGATAGGCAATTTTCCTTCCATTGGGAGAAACGGTTGCGTTACCATCAGGACCATCCCGATGAGTGATTGCAGTAACTTCACCACCACTACTTGAAACGGTATAGATTTCGGAGTTTCTAAAATCATACTCCCAGTCATCACTGCGATTTCCAGAGAAAAAGAGCGCATTTCCGTCTGCAGACCAGCTAATGGGTCCTCTGTGGTTGTAACGGCCTTCAGTCAATTGCTGTACGGCTCCTCCTGAGGCACTTACCTTGAAAATATGTGTAAAACCGGGCGGCATGTATCCTCTACCATCTGCTTCATGTTTTAATCGATTGGTAATTCTAGGCTTAGCTGCCCATTTAGCTCCTTTGGGAGCAGCAGGTATTTTTGCTACAATAGGTGGAGCTTCTGAAACAAAACTGCTAAAAGCAATTTCTTCACCATTAGGGGACCAGGATAAATTACTAGGGCTTTGGCTGAGTTGAGTGATTCGCGCTAGACTTTGCTGAGCTACCCAGTAAATGTAAATTTCGGAGCCTTTAACTCCACTAGCGATAAAGGCAATTCGATCTCCATTCGGTGACCATCTCGGGCTCGATTCTGATTGATCAAAAGGAGTTAGTTTATAATGAGCACCGGTCTCAATTTCATAAACCCAGAGGTTTCCTGTAGCACGGTCTTCAATGAGATCAAATCCCATTTTACGATATACAATTTGCTTACCATTAGGAGAAATCTGCACGTCATTGGCGTATTGCAACTGAAAGATATCCATCATTTCGAAGGATTCTTGTGCCGAAACGCACAAACCGAATGCTGTAAAAACAAGGAGTAATAAGGATCTCATAAGAAGCGTGTTTTAGCTTCATACAAGTTATCGAATTTCTTGCAGAAAATAGTTAACCTAACGCGACGTCAAGAGTCATCATAACCACGAATCCTATGATGAATCCCATTGAAGCAATATCAGTGTATTTGTCTCGTTGAGTTTCTGGGATTACTTCTTCTACCACTACAAAAATCATGGCTCCAGCTGCGAACGCTAGGGCATAGGGAAGAATGGGTTCGAAGGTCATTACCGCCCATGCTCCGACCACTGCGGCAATAGGTTCTACTAGGGCAGAGGATTGACCGTATAAGAAGCTTTTAAATCGACTAAGCCCATGTCTTCGAAGTGGCATTGCAACGGCAAACCCTTCAGGGAAATTTTGAAGACCAATACCAAGAGCTAGCGTTACTGCACCTGCAACGGTAGCTCCTTCAAAACCAGCTGCTACTCCACCAAACAACACCCCAATAGCCAGCCCTTCTGGAATATTGTGAAGCGTGATGGCAAGGGTAAGAAGTGTAGTTCTTCTCCAAGGAGTTTTAATCCCTTCCTTTTCATCTTCTTTGAAGTTGATGTGTATGTGAGGCAATATCTTATCTAAACCAAAAATGAATGCCGCACCTAATATGAAACCGACAGCAGCAGGAATAACCTTGATAAAGCCTTCACCCTCGCTCATTTCGATACCCGGAGCTAGTAAGCTCCAAAAACTAGCAGCGACCATTACCCCTCCTGTGAATCCTAAAAACCCATCAAGCACTGCTCGGTTCATGGTTTTAAATAGAAAGACCAGTGCTGCACCGGCAGCAGTGACTCCCCAAGTAAATAAAGTAGCATAGAACGCTGCACGGACTGGGCTGAGTTGTTCAAAATAAGAGAAGATAGCCTCCATTAAATTTGTTTTGGTATACAAAACTAATAGATTTCGATGAATTGAAATACTATCTTTACTAAAATGAGCTATGATTTTGCGATAATCGGTGCAGGTGCTGCAGGCACTTTGCTAGCTATGGAGCTAGTTAATCGGCCTAGTTTATCGACTAAGAAAGTACTGATTGTCGATCGAGAGGGTGGAGATTACCGCGATCGTACCTGGTGCTTTTGGGCTGAATCTGGGCACTCTCTCGATTTTCTTGTTAAACATAGTTACACTCATATTGCTGTCAGCGATCAATATGACAAACCCTATGCTTCAATTCACCCTTACACTTATAACCGAATAGAAGGTGTTGACTTCCACGATCACTACAGACCCATTTTAAAGAATCATCCTCAAATTGATTTTGTTCAAGATGAGGTCGAAAGTATTGATAGTAAAAAGGATATGGCTCATATCCACCTAGCTTCAGGTGTCTCTAAGTGGGCTAAGATTTGTTTTGACTCTAGGTTTAGCTATAATCGGCTCTCAGCTTCAAAATATCCTGTTTTACAACAACATTTTATCGGTCTTGAAATTGAAACGAATGACGCCGTTTTTGATTCAAGTAAGGCCGACTTTATGGATTTTAGCGTACCGCAGAAGGGGAATACCCGGTTCATGTACGTGCTTCCGACTTCAGCGACTCGTGCTCTATTTGAGTATACCTTGTTTTCTCACAACCCTCTAAAAGAATCAGAATATGAGGAAGCTATACATGAGTACCTCGCTCTAAAGGAGATTGCAAATTATAAGGTGATTTCTCGGGAGAAGGGGAGTATTCCTATGAGTTCGCATCCGCTTTGGAGACCTTTGTCCTCTCGAGTGCTGCCCATTGGTCTTAATGGTGGATGGGCTAAGCCATCAACAGGTTTTGCTTTTAATCGAAGCTTGCAAAGAGTCAGGCGAATTGTCGATTATGTAGAGAGCAATCCCGAGAGTCTTCCTAGGTTAAAGTTTAAGAATCGTTTTTGGTTATATGATCTACTTTTACTAGATCTGCTCGATCGAAATAACGGAGAAGGGTCTAAACTATTTTTACGACTTTTTGAAAAACGTAAACCACAGTTGATTCTCCGATTTTTAGACGAGAAAACAAACTTTTTAGAGGAGCTGTTAATCATGTCTGCTAATCGACCTATCCCTTTTATCCAATCTTTTTTTAGGTGGCTTTTTAAAGGTCTCTAACCATTAAGGAATGTGCAAACTGAGATAAAAGCTCCTTTTTGTTTTCGGAGATACTTAATTTTTCAAGTTCTTTTAATGCGAGCTCAGTGTAAGATTTCACTGCCTGTTTCACAGACGCTTCAGCCCCAGTTGCTCTAAATAGACTTTTAACTTTTTCTACTTTTTGAGGGGTTTGGTCTTGGTAGGCTAGATCAAGCGAAGCTTTTTGTTCTTCATTAGCGAGTTCAAACGCCTTGATATAAAGTAGGGTCTTTTTGTTCTCTATAATATCTCCACCCACAGTTTTGCCAAAATTCTCTGGAGATCCGAAGGCGTCTAAGTAATCATCTTGTATTTGAAATGCTGTTCCTAGTAGTAATCCGAATTGATAAAGATGGCTTGATTCTCTTTCAGAGGCCTCTCCGATAAGCGCCCCCATTTGTAATGCACAACCCACAAGTACCGCAGTTTTGTATTGAATCATTTGTAGGTACTCTGATTCGGTCACATCGGTACGTGTTTCAAAATCTACGTCGTATTGTTGTCCTTCACAAACCTCCAAAGCTGTCTTGTTGAAGAGTTTTAAAAGTGAAAGGGCCAGACTCGGTGGATACTTCTCAAAATATCGATAGGCCTCGATAAGCATTGCATCTCCCGATAGAATACCCGTATTTAAATTCCATTTTTCGTGAATAGTTGGTTCTCCTCTCCGTATGGCGGCCGCATCCATGATATCGTCGTGAACTAAAGTGAAGTTGTGAAAGACCTCAATGGCTGCTGCTGCAGGCAGTGCCTTTTCATGATGAACTCCATATAATTCTGCAGCTGCTAGAACAAGTGAGGGACGAAGTCTTTTACCGCCTAGGTTCAGAATATATTCAATCGGAGCGTACAAGTTTCTAGGCTCTTTTTCACTCGAATTTGCCGATAGATAGGCAACGATTGCTTTCTGATAGGGGATAAAGGCTTCCATAAACAAGTTTTCACAAAAGTAGGAGAAAATTGGCGGTGGTCTTTTCGTTAAATAATTATTAACTCTGGAAACTTTTTTCGTTTTAAAAGTTTCCTCTGTCGTATCTTTGCAGCCTTGAAAAAGGAAATTCTTCATAAAGCCACTCAAATGTTCTTGGATTTAGGCTTCAAGAGTGTTACCATGGACGATCTAGCCAAAGAATTGGCAATCTCTAAAAAGACGATCTATTCCTTTTTTGAAAATAAGACTCACCTAGTCGAGTGTTCTACGCTTCATCTTTGTAGTACCATCAACTCTAGCATCCATCAGCTAGCGACAAAGGAACTGCATCCGATCGATGAGCTTTTTGAGGTACGTCAAATTGTTCGTCGTTTTTTAAAGAATGAAAAGAGTTCGCCCCAATACCAGCTTCAAAAATACTTTCCGGCACTTTTTAAACGTCTTAAAGATGAGCAGCTCATGATGATGAGGGACTTTTTGATGTCTAATATTCGTCGAGGAATTGAACTAGGAGTCTATCGAGACGATATGAATCCCGAGATGATTTTTAGACTTTACTTTTTTACCTATTTCTCGCTTAGAGATCCCCAAGAATTTCCCGAGAAACTCTTCAATACCCAAGAGTTGATTTTTCAACATATTATCTATCATGTCAGAGGTATTGCCACTGCAAAAGGAGCAGCTTACCTCGAAACCTATTTAATCAACAATCAAGAATGAAAAAGACCTTTTTACTATTTGTCCTTTTAGTGGGTGCCTCAGCCTTTGGTCAAGAATCTATCTCTAGCTTTACCTTAGAGCAAGCAGTGGATTATGCCTTAGCTGAAAATGCATCTATCAAAAATGCTGCAGCAGACCAAAAGGATGCTTTGGCTCAAAAATGGGCAACCATTGCGTCGGGACTTCCGCAGATTCAGGGTTCGGTAAATTTTCAGAACCAATTGAAGCAGCCTGTAGCTCAAATCCCAGCTGAATTTTTTGGTGGTGAACCCGGTACATTTTCAGAAGTGGTTTTTGGGCAACCTCAAAGTTTAAACGCAGTGGTAACCTGGAATCAGCTCATTTTTGACGGTTCTTATGTCGTTGGAATACAAGCCACAAGAACCTTTTTAGATTATTCTCAAAACGCCTACGATAAAACCGCTTTAGAGGTTAGAGCATCAGTAGTTTCTGCCTACGCTAATACCCTTATGGCGGCTCAAAGCGCTGAATTACTTTCAAAGAACGTTGCGCAAATTGAGAGAAATCTTTTTGAAGCCACAGCGCTATTGAAAAATGGATTAGGTGAAGAAGAGACTGTCGATCAGTTGCGACTTACTTTCAAAACACTGCAGAGTAACGAGCGCAATGCCTACCGATTAGCCAAGATTAGTAAACAGATGTTAAATGTCATGATGGGTAGAGAGATTAATGATCCACTATATCTACTAGACACCCTTGAACGATTAGTAGGTATTGAGATGGTAGAAGAAATTCCGACGGATTTTGACCTCACGAATAATATTGAATATCGAATGGTTCAGAATCTAACTGAACAACGTTCCCTTGAATTGAGATTAGCTAAAAGTAAAGCTTTGCCAACGCTAAATAGTAGCCTCAGTTTAGGAGTTAACGCTTTCGGAGATACTTTCGATTTCTTAGATCCTGATAAGAAGTATTTTAACACGGCTATTTTAGGAGTAAATCTTCAAATACCTCTTTTCAGCTCACTTCTTAGATCAGCAAATACCCAGAGAGCAAAGATTGCTGATTTAAAGGCCCAGAATACGAAAACAGAGACAGAACGATTATTGGGTCTTCAATTTGAAACCCTGACTAGTGCTTTAACCCTAGCGCGTGAGCAGGTGGTGACTACAAAAGATAATTTAGACCTCGCTCAGCGTATCGCTGATAAGAATGAAATCAAATTCAAAGAAGGTATGGCTAGTAGTTTTGAGCTTCGAGAAGCGCAATTACAATTATTTGCTGCCCAACAAGAGTATCTATCTGCTCTTGTTTCGGTAGTTACCTCTCATACTGATTTAGCAAATTTTTTAAACGAATCGCTTTAACCACTTATTATGAAATCAACTATTTGGACTTTACTATTAACGCTGGGTCTTGTTAGCGTTTCTTGTCAAACAAAATCGCCAGCTTCTATTGATGAGCTTATCACTTCTAGCGATGAAGCACTTCTGCGAGCAAAACGCACTGAGCTATCTGCTGAGCGTAACTTGCTTGATGCTGATATTAAACGATTGGATGTGGTTATTGCTTCTCTCGATAAGTCGGCAAGCTTGCCACTTGTTGCTACTTATGAAGTTACTCAGCAAGAGTTTAATCACTATACTTCTTTTCAGGGTACGGTGAAGACTATGAAAAACATCAATGTATATCCCGAACTACCTGGCCAATTATTAGAGGTGATGGCGGTTGAGGGGCAAAAGGTTGAAAAAGATCAAATACTTGCTCGAATTGATGACGGTGGATTGTTAGCGCAACTAGCTCAAGCGAAATCTCAACTACTTCTTGCAGAAACAGTTTTTAATCGCCAAGAGCGTCTTTGGTCTCAAAATATCGGATCTGAAATTCAATTTCTTCAGGCTAAAACCCAATTTGAGTTAGCAGAAAAAGCGGTTGATGCGTTAAGTCTTCAGGCGGAGAAATCGTTAGTACGTGCCCCTTTCGATGGAACCGTAGATCAGATTTTTAAGGAGCCAGGAACCATCGTTGCCCCAGGTATGGGTTCAGAACTATTTAGAGTGGTAAATCTCGATGAGGTTTACGTTGAGGTTGACGTACCAGAGACTCATATTACCTCTATCAGTGAGAGCTCTAAAGTTCGAGTGAGTTTACCAGCCATTGGTGAAAATATTGATGCAAGCATTGCAAGAGTTAGTAAGGTCATTAACCCAAGTAACCGTTCGTTTAAGGTCGAGATTCCTCTAAATAACAAGAGCGGTTTCATAAGACCCAATTTAATGGCTTCGGTAGCGATTAACGATTACTCCAATAAGTCAGCGATCATGATTCCTCAGTCGGTGGTTTCAGAAAATGCAGAGGGTCAGCAGTATTGTTTTGCTTTAGAAAAGTCGACCGAAGGATATATTGCTAAGCGCTTAATCATTAAAACTGGCAAGACTTCAGAGGACTTTATTGAAGTGTTAGACGGAGTTGAAAAGGGAGCGCTACTTATTACTGAAGGAGCAAAAAAGGTGTCAGATAATCAACCTGTTAAGTGGTTAAACTAATTAGTGATGAATAAAGCATCAAAAAACGCGAGTAAAGAATATCGCTTAGCTTCCTGGGCGATAGATAACCCGACGATTATCTATGTGTTAATTGCCCTTTTCTTCACCGTAGGTCTTGCCTCTTACTTTGCGATGCCGCGAGAAGAATTTCCTGAGGTAATTGAGACTAAGATTTATGTAAGTACGGTTTACCCTGGTAATACTGCTGAGGATATTGAGCGCCTTGTGATTGACCCGTTAGAAGACCGAATTAAGAATATTTCTAATGTCACAAAACTCACTAGTACCTCTCAGGAAGATTATGGGATGATCATGGTTGAGTTCGAAGAATCGGTAACCATAGCTGAGGCCAAAGTCCGCGTTCAAAATGAAGTAGATGTTGAAAAGGCAAGTGAAGATTGGCCCGTTTTTAATGGAGCAAAGGTTGAGCCTAATGTTTTTGACCTAAATATTGCAGAGTCTCAACCCATTATGAATGTAAATCTCAAAGGAGATTACACTACAGAACAGTTAAAATCTTATGCCGAGTATCTAGAGGATGCCATTGAAGATCTTCCGCAAATTAAAGAGGTCGATATTCGAGGTGCTCAGGATAAGGAGGTAGAGGTAGCCGTAGATGTTTACCAGATGATGGCATCCAAAGTTAGTTTCAATGATGTACTCGGAGCGATTGCTAACGGAAATATGACCCTTTCTGCGGGAAATATGATTTCTAGTGGTCAGCGTCGAACGATTAGAATTTTAGGAGAAATTGAAGACCCATCAGAGCTTGAAAACTTCGTGGTTAAGGCTGAAAATGGGTCGGTATATCTAAAAGATATTGCCGAAGTAAGTTTTAAAGAAGAGGAACGCACCACTTATGCAAGAGAATCTCAAAAGCGTGTTGTGATGCTCGATGTGAAAAAGCGTTCGGGTCAAAATGCAGTGGATGCTGCCCAGCAGATTTACGACATTATTGAAGAAGCAAGAGCGAATATTCTGCCTTCAGATCTAGAGGTGACGATTACTAGCGATACTTCTGCTACGACCATTAATCAAGTGGACGACCTAGTAAACAACATCATTTTTGGAGTAATTCTGGTAGTTGCCGTACTCATGTTCTTTTTAGGATTTAGAAATGCACTCTTTGTTGGGTTCGCTATCCCGATGTCGATGTTCATTTCGTTTATGATTTTAAGTGCCCTGGGCTACACATTGAATACAATGATCCTTTTTGGACTTATTATGGGACTCGGGATGCTGGTAGATAATGGGGTAGTAGTAGTTGAAAATGTCTACCGATTGATGGATACTGAAAAGATGTCACGCATCGAGGCAGCCAAGAAAGGAATCGGAGAAATAGCTATTCCTATTATCATTTCAACCGCAACTACAGTGGCCGCATTTGTGCCGCTAGGTACCTGGCCAGGAGTAATGGGACAGTTTATGATTTTCTTCCCGATTACTTTATCGGTGGTATTAGGTTCATCGCTATTCGTTGCAATCTTCATGAACTCGATGTTAGTTTCTCAGTTTATGGTGATTGGTGAGAAGCCACTTCCAACTAAATTTTTACTGAAGTTAACAGCTATTTTTCTACCTATCGGATTGCTTATTATTCTCATTGGAGGAGCTGTTCGCGGCTTTGGTTCATTAATGATTGCCACGTTATTACTTATGTGGGCCTACAAAGGATTTCTTTACAAGGCGACGCTAAGTTTTCAGAACAATGTTCTTATTCGTCTTGAGAATTTCTATGAACGTCAGCTAAAAGTAGCCCTACGCGGACGAAATGTCTATTACTATTTCTTGGCAACGATTCTGCTTCTCATTGTGGCATTTATGGGATTCGGTGCTTCAATCGGAATGGGTAGAACTAAGATTGAGTTTTTCCCAGATAACACCCCTAAACAGGTGATTATTTATATCGAATATCCGCAAGGAACCGATATCGAGAAAACCAACGAGCTTACCAAGTCAATTGAAGAGCGTGTTTACGCCATAATCAACGATCCTGTTTATCAAATCGATGGTAAGAATGCACTTGTAGAGACGGCAATTGCTCAAGTTGGTAAAGGCGCCGAAAACCCTTTTACTGAGGGAGGTTCTGCCGCAGAAATGCCACACCGAGGCAAATTGGTGATTCAAATGCGTGAGTTTAAGGAGCGTCATAGTTTAGACAGTGAAGCACTAAGAAAACGAATTCAAGAGGCGCTGGCAGGGGTATATCCTGGTGTAATTATTTCTGTTGAGAAAGATGCAGCAGGCCCGCCAACAGGATACCCGGTAAATATAGAAATTCAGGGTGATGATTATGATGAGCTGATGGCTCTAGGTACTCAGATGAAGAATTTCATCAATGAGAAAAGTATTGATGGAATGGAGGGTATCAAATTAGATGTTACCAAAGACAAACCCGCATTAGAGGTCTATGTAGATCGCAAAAAAGCAGGTGATCTTGGGGTTGCTGTTGCTCAAGTGGGTCTTCAACTTCGTCGTTCATTGTTTGGAGAAAAGGCGGGTATTTACAAAGAAAATGGAGAGGATTATGATATCAATGTTCGCTTCAATAAAGAGCTGAAGTATGATAAGAGCGCCTTATTTGAGCAGCGAATCATATTTAGGGATCCGGCGAATGGACAAATTAAAGAAGTCCCAGTTTCTGCCGTGGCTAGTGCGAGAAACACTTCAGGATTCTCTTCGATTAAACACAAGAACGGGAAACGGGTGATTACGCTCTATTCAGCCTTAACCCCTGGTGGTAATGCAACTGAAATTGTCGATCAGATTCAAAAAGAGATGCAGTCATTTGGAGATCTTCCTGAAGGGGTGACCATTGACTATACCGGACAAATTGAGGAGCAGAATAAGCAACAGTCTTTCTTGATGGGAGCATTCTTCACCGGGTTGGCGCTAATTTTCTTTATTCTCATCTTTCAGTTTAGTGGAATCTCAAAACCGCTGATTATTATGATTGCAATCTTCCTAAGTCTCATTGGCGTTTTCGGAGGACTGATGGTCACTGGTTGGCCTTTTGTAATTATGATGACGATGATGGGAATTATTGCTCTCGCGGGTATTGTGGTAAACAATGGGGTAGTGCTCCTAGATTATACTCAGATTCTCATTGACCGAAAGCTTACTGAATTAGGGGTCGATGAAAAGACCTTATTAGATCGTGAAACACTTACCTCAATTGTGATTAATGGTGGAAAGGCAAGACTTCGCCCTGTATTATTAACTGCGATTACCACGGTCTTAGGTTTAGTGCCCCTAGCTATTGGATTAAACATTAATTTCATCACGATGTTTACTCGATTTGATCCACAAGTTTACGTAGGAGGAGACAATGTTATTTTCTGGGGGCCACTAGCTTGGACCGTAATCTTCGGTCTTGTGGTAGCTACCTTCTTAACACTTATCATTGTACCGGTACTTTATCATATTACCTATCGTATGAAATGGGCAATCTTTAAAAGTCGCAGAATAGCATAAATAAAAAAGCCCGGTTCAATCGGGCTTTTTTTTGAATTTAAATCTTGGTGTTTAATCGTTGAGTAGTGCATAACCATCTTTACTGATGGCATGACTTACTAGTTGATTGTTTGAGTAATTCGCAATGCGAATTCCTTCATTGGTTAAGAAGAACCAAGTTCCTTCTCTCTTTCCTTCTACATAGGTTCCTTTGGCAATCACGTGCCCGTCGGTGTCGAATTGTTTCCAAACACCTACTGGTTTCTTGTCTTTCAGGTATCCCTGCTGGGCAATCATCCCATTTGCATGACGATACGTTATTTCAACTGAATCGCCATTTGATTTAGTGTCGTAACTCACAGACTCAACCTTCCCAGTTTTTTCTGAAGCTTTCACTTGCGCCGTAGTTACTGATACTCCTAGTATCAATAAACCCAAAAATAGTGCGTTTTTCATATGGCTTTGATTTTATATTTAAGTTAACTTTAAATTTACATTGGAGGATTTTGAGTGCAATAAGGGCTTGAATCAAATGCCGTTCGTATTTTTGCCAAGCACTATTTTCATTGTCCTAGTGCTCTATTAATTATGTTTAGAACTGTTGACTGTG
>Ga0222715_10003145_pt1 | contig 14839 bp, 8 predicted proteins | sample C33_9DmetaG_FD_165056 | JGI IMG/M metagenome (GOLD analysis project Ga0222715, IMG submission 165056) | Estuarine water microbial communities from San Francisco Bay, California, United States - C33_9D | ecosystem: Environmental > Aquatic > Marine > Unclassified | place: USA: California...
AATTAAAAAAAAATTTTAATAATCGATTAATTATTATTGATGAAGTTCATAATATAAGAATTAGTGATGAAAAAAGTGATAAACGAGTGGCAAATGAATTATTTAAATTAGTGAAATATGTTGATAACTTACGATTATTATTTTTGTCTGCCACTCCCATGTATAACAGTTATAAAGAAATTATTTGGCTTTTAAATATAATGAATTTAAATGATAGACGCTCACAAATAGATGTAAAAGATGTATTTGATAAACAAGGAAACCTTTTGGTTGCGCCTGATGGAACAAAAATCGGAGAAGAACTAATTAAACGCAAAGCCAATGGATATGTTTCCTTTGTGCGTGGTGAAAACCCATATACTTTCCCTTATCGCATTTTTCCTTCTCTCTTCTCTATTCAAAATACTTTTAAAGAACTTCCTTATCCTAGAAAACAATTAAACGGGAAGACTATTGTTCAACCCTTAGAACATGTGGATGTTTATGTGAATGTAGCTGGAAGCTATCAACAAAAAGTTTATGATTATATCATTGATCAAATTAAAGAAAAAAGTGGGAAAACAAAACAAGGTTTACCATCATTTGAAAATATGGACGCTTTTGGATATACTATGTTGCAAAAACCATTACAAGCTTTAAATATGGTTTATCCTAATAAATCTTTTGATGAAAATGCAAAAGTAGATCCAAAAATATTATTAGGTTCAGACGGTCTTAAAAAAATAATGAAATATACAGAAACTACCAATCCTCCTACTAGAAAAAATTTCGAATATAAATCTTCATCTTATGGTAACATTTTTTCCCCTGAAAATATTGGACAATATAGCAATAAGATAAAAAGTATTACCAATAATATTTTGAATTCTGAGGGTATTGTATTGATTTATAGTCAATTTATTGATGGAGGTTGTATTCCTATGGCTTTAGCCTTAGAAGAACTCGGATTTACACGATTCGGAACTAAAGCTTCTAATCTTTTTAAAACAGCCCCTCATAGTCCTATTGATGCTATTACTTACCAAACCAAAGAAAATATGACTAATCCAGAAAATTTCAAAAAGGCAACCTATACAATGATTACTGGGGAAAAAGCTCTTTCCCCGGATAAAGTGTTTGACCTTAAAAATTTAACAGATGAAGATAATAAAAATGGAGAGAAAATAAAGGTTGTAATTATATCCATGACGGGATCCGAAGGAATTGATTTTAAAAATTTAAGGCAAGTTCATATATTAGAACCTTGGTATAATTTAAGTTTAATTGAACAAATCATAGGTAGAGCAGTAAGGACCTGTAGTCATAAACAATTACCATTTAAAAAAAGAAATGTCGAAATATTCTTATATGGAACTATATTTTCTGACTCAGATGAAGAGGCAGCAGACTTATATATTTATAGATTAGCCGAATTAAAAGCAATCCAAATAGGACAAGTTAGTAGAATTTTAAAAGAATCCTCCGTTGATTGTATTTTAAATATCGAACAAACTAATTTTACTGAAGAAAATATGAATACAATCGTTCCACAACAATTATCTAATAAGATGGAAATCCAATTCCCTATAGGAGACAAACCTAATACAGTGTCTTGTGATTATATGGAAACTTGTAATTTTAAATGTAAACCGTTTAAAGAAATCAAAGAAGAAGACATTAAGTTAGATACTTATAACGAAGCTTTTATATTTATGAATACAGACAAAATAATCCAAAGAATCAGGGAATTATTTAAAAACCGATTTTTTTATAAAAAAGAAAACCTAATCAGTGAAATTAATATATTTAAAAATTATCCATTAATTCAAATTAATGCCGCACTATCCATTTTAATTGATGACCAAAATGAATTTATTAGTGACAGATTTAATAGATTAGGTCATTTAATTAATATAGAAAATTATTACCTATTCCAACCCGTAGAATTAAATGATAAAAATATAAGTATATTTGATAGGAGAAATCCAATTGACTATAAAAGAGAATCCATTGTGTTACCTATTTCCAAAGAGGAACCCAAAATTAAAATGAAAATAGATGTAGAAGAAACAAAGAGTGACAATATCATTATATCTTCTATTAAAAAAAATTATGATTTAGCTTTAACAAATACAACCAAAGTAGAAAGAGGGGAAGAAAGCTGGTATGTCTTTGCAGCCTATTTATTTTCCACAGATTATTTAACTACTAATTTTAATATTAATAAGAAGGATTATACAGAATTTATTTTAAATAATTTATTAGAATTATTATTATTTGATGATGTAAAATCATTATTAGATTATTTATATTTTTCTCCTTCCTTATCTGTGTTTGAACAACTTTTAAAAAATTATCTTGATAATCAAATACTTCGTATAAATGATATAGAAGGAATAATTATTCCAAAAGAAAATAAACAATTTTTATTAGTTAAATCTGAAAATGAATGGACCAAGGGTCAACAAGAAGATTATGTTGATTTAGCACCCGCTATCAAAGAAAAAATTATTAAAATTGCAAATATGAACCAATATCTAGGATTTATTGGAGATTTCAAAAATGAATATAATATCTTTAAGGTTAAAAATATGGAAGATAAAAGAAGCAAAGGAGCTAGATGTGATCAAGCGGGAAAAGCAGAGACAATAAAATTATTAAATGCTATATTAGAAGAAAATAAATATACAACGGCCAATACCAAAGGAAGAAATAAAAAAGAATTTTGTGTAATTCAAGAACTAGTTTTGAGGTCTTTTAACAAAAATAAAAAAAATAATAAAATTTGGTTTTTAACTCCTCAAGAAGCAATAATCAATAATATTGAAAAGGCATCTTTTTAAATTAAAATTGAATTATAATTAAAGATATATTATTATATTATAATAGATATGGAAGCTACCAAAAAGGATACTGTTCGAAAAAATAAAGAAGTTGGGGTATATATTAATAATTTATTAACAAGGAAAGTTCATGTTCCTTTCCAAAATGTAGGACAAAATCTTAAACAATCACTTGAAAATAAAATGAAAAAAGAGATTGAAGGAAAATGTAGTGTAGAAGGATTTATTAAGCCTAATTCCATCAAAATTACATCTTATTCAAGTGGATTAGTTGAAGCAAATAATATTGTATTTGAGGTAGTATTTGAATGTTTAGTATGTTGTCCTGTTGAAGGACAGAAAATTAAATGTGTTGTTAAAAATTTAACACAAGCAGGCATTAGAGCTGAAATAAATGAATCTCCTTCTCCCGTAGTAATATATTTAAGTCGAGACCATCATTATAACAATTCCTATTTTAGCACTGTAAAAGAAAATGAAGAAATTACTATCAGAGTCATTGGCCAACGATTTGAATTAAATGATGACCAAGTTAGTGTAATAGGAGAAATAGTAGAACCAAAGGCAGATAAGTATAAAAAGGATGTCAAGAAAAAACCTAAATTAGTTATAAAGTAAATTATTTAAAAAGATAAATTTAATTTATAAAATGCCTAGCGACTTAAATTTTTTAAAGGAAAAAATAGAAGCTTTAGATAAATTTCATCAAATTGAAATTTTACGAATATTAAATAAAGATGAATCTTGTATTTTAAATGAAAATAATAACGGAGTATTTATTAATTTAACGAATATTAATGAAAAAGTCATTGAAGAAATTGAAAAATATTTAGATTATGTAAAAACCCAAGAAAAACAGCTTACAGAAATCGAGCAACAGAAAAATATGTTATCAAATACATTTTTTAAAGATAATAAAGACAATTTGATAATACAAGCTAATGCAGAACATTGAATTAATTAACGAATTAACTCCTTTTATGTTAAATAATAAAAATATTAGTAAATTTCCTGCTTATTATTTAAATAAGCAAGAAATAAAAACAAATAATAAAAAGAGTATTTCTGTAAAAGATATTAATATTTTTTATCCTTCCCAAGTTGATCAATTATTTTGGTGTTTTTATATAATTTTATCAGGTAAACATGATTACGATATAATACCAAATTATTTTACCAAAGAAAAAGAAATTAAATATGGATGGATTGAGCAATTTCGCGAACATAAAGATATATTTAAAAAGATTAAAATCAGTAGAAATAATATTGAAGATGAATTGGCTAATAAAAAACATATTTCAATGAATTGTATTAAAGCCTTATGCAATCTATTTCAAATAAATATTTTTTATATTGATAACAAAAAATATTATGAGATTATAATAGATGAAAATAAAGATTATTATGTCATTGAAAAAATAGAACAAAATTATGGTCTAAAACAAAATATCACTATGGAAAAAATTAATTATTTTAAAGAACATTTTTGGAAAATGGAAAATTTAGATAAACCATTAAAAGCCGTTTCCAGTTATAAATCAGATGAACTTAAATCTATTTGTAAAAAATTAAATATTGAGTGTGCTAAATTGACAAAACCCCAGATGTATGAAAAAATTCTTAATATCTTATAATTTAATATAAAATTGATTATAATTTAAAATAATATGTTAAATTATATATACATGTCAGAATTAAATTCACAACAGCAATTTGATAATATTGTACAAAAATATTTAGAACAATTACAAGATGCTAAGGGACGACAAGACGGTGATCCTGAGTTAGAAATTCGTTTTGGAACAAAAGGAATTAAAACTATTAGTCTTATTGAATTTAATAATGTTATTAGAAAACTTAAATCATTAGGATTTGAAACTATTTATGATAACTATAGTTTAAAAATATCCTCTGAATTTACCGACAAAACAACGGGTCGAACCAAAGACTCTAATGTCCGGGTTGAAATTAACGGTATTCATAATATCCAATCTTATTGTAACAGTAATAATTTGACTGGTAATATATTTCCCCAATTCACTCAAAAAAGCTTTTACAAAGATGATAAAGAGGAAAATATTCGACCCGTTGATATTAATGATTTTAATTTGAGAATTTCTCTCCAAAAAGAAAAAAACATTGGTTCCCATACTTCGTTTGCTCAAAACATTATTAATGATTGGGTTAACAATAAAAAATCCTTTAGATATATTAATCGTATTTCCTTTACTCATTCCTCTTTACCTATTCGTATTGATATGAGTATTGTTAAAGAAAGTAATACAGAAGAGTATGAATTTAGAGGAAAAAAACGAATCCGTTTGAAACCTGAATACGCTATTGAAACTTCAAATGTATTTAATAACACCGAAAAATATGAAATTGAATTAGAAGTTTTAAATCAACAGGTTGGAGCGGCTACTCAATTCTCAAATGCACAATCTCTTTCTGCCGCTCTCAGAAAAACTATAAAATATGTTCTCTCTGGTCTTCAAAACACCAATTATCCTATTTCTTATATAGATATGCAAAATATAGGCATTGAATATTTGAAAACGATCAATGGAAAAGACTATAACGAAAGAATGAGAATGCTTCCAAAATTCTTTCCTGGTCCTGGTTCTACTACCTTACAAGTTAGACATATCGCCCCCATCAATGAAGATGCAAATATTCCTAATATTCGTAAAAATTATACGGTTACAGACAAAGCTGACGGTATTCGTAAATTATTATATATTGCTAGAACAGGAAAAATTTATCTTATTGATACAAATATGAATATCCAATTTACAGGAGCTATTACTAAAAATGTGGATTTAAAAGAAACCATTTTAGATGGTGAACACATTTTACATAATAAAAAAGGAGAATTCATTAATCTATATGCTGCCTTTGATATTTATATAATGAACAAAAAAAATGTTAGAAGTAATCCATTTATTCCTTTAGAAGATGAAACTGATGTTGTTTTAAATAAATATAGACTCCCTGTATTAGTCAATGTCATTGAGCAACTTAATCCTGTTTCAATTGTAAATGGTGGTCTTTCCCCTATTCGTATTGAAAATAAAAAATTCAAAGCAGAAAATATTAATCAATCCATTTTCCAATGTTGTCAGACTATTTTAGCCCAAAAAACATCTCTAGAATATAACATTGATGGTCTTATATTTACTCCAGCTACTTTTGGTGTTGGAGGATCTACAGAAGGAGAATCATCTCCTATTAAAAAAGTCACTTGGGAACACTCTTTTAAATGGAAACCTCCTGAATATAATACCATTGATTTCTTAGTAACCACCAAAAAAGATGTTAATGGTGATGATTTTGTTGGAAATATTTTCCAAGAAGGCACCAATACCAAAGCCTATGAACAACTATCTCAATATAAAACCTTAATTTTAAGAGTCGGATTTGATGAGAGAAAACATGGTTATGTTAACCCTTGTGGAGATGTTATTCAAGATAAACTTCCTAATGTATCTGATATTGATAATGAAGATACCTATAAACCTCTTCAATTCTTTCCATCCGATCCATCTGATGTAAATGCTGGAATTTGTAATGTTATGTTGCAAAAAGATAAACAAGACAATAAAGTTTTAATGACTGAAGAAGATGATGATGTATTTACTGATGGAATGATCGTTGAATTTAAATATGATTTTTCCAAAGAAGCTAAATGGAGATGGGTTCCACTCAGAGTTAGATATGATAAAACTGAAGAATATAGAAAAGGATTTCCTATGTATGGTAATGCTTACCATGTCGCTGATAGTAATTGGTATTCTATCCATAATCCTATCACAGATGAAATGATTTCAACGGGACAAAATATTCCTGATGAATTAGGTGATGACGATGTTTATTATAATAAAATATCAGGCACCAGTAAAACTGAAGGGTTGAGAGATTTTCATAATTTATTTGTTAAAAAATTATTAATTACATCTATTTCCCAAAAAGGTAATACTCTTATTGATTATGCAGTTGGTATGGGAGGTGACTTTCCAAAATGGATTGCAGCCAAATTATCATTTGTATTCGGTATAGATCTTAGTAAAGATAATATTGAAAACCGTATTAGAGGCGCATGTGCTAGATATTTGAATTATCGTAAAAAATTCAGAGTTATGCCTGCCTGCTTATTTATACAAGGTAATAGTGGATTAAATATTAAAGATGGAGAAGCACAATATACTGAACAAGCAAAACAAATTACCCGTGCTATATTTGGGGAAGGACCCAAAGAAAAAGATAAATTAGGACTAGGGGTTTATAAACAATATGGAAAAGGTGCAGATGGTTTTAATATTAGTTCTTGTCAATTTGCAATTCACTACTTCTTTGAAAATAAAAAAACTCTTAATAATTTCCTAAGAAATGTGAGTGAATGCACCAAAGTCGGTGGATACTTTGTAGGTGGATGTTATGATGGAACTGTTATATTTAATGCACTTAGAGGCGTAAAACAGGGAGAAAGTATATCTATTATGGAAGGTAAATCTAAACTTTTACAAATTACTAAAGAATACGATAAATCTTCTTTTGAACCAAATGAAACTTCTCTAAATTATTCTATTGATGTATTTCAAGAAACTATTAACCAACCTATAAGAGAATATTTGGTTAATTTTGATTATTTAAATAGACTCATGGAAAATTATGGTTTTGCTCTTCTTACTAAAGAGGAATGTAATGAAATTGGTATTCCTGATAGCGTAGGATCATTCCAACAATTATATGGATTAATGGAGGACGAAATTAAAAGAAATCCCAGAAATAAAAATAAATATGGTGATGCTTTTAAAATGACTCCCAAAGAAAAACAAATATCATTCTACAATAATTACTTTATTTATAAAAAAATTAGAAATGTTGATATTACTAGCGTATATAATGGTTTAGTTGGTAGCTCCAAGTTACAAGAAGAAATGGAAAACTTGGAATCTAAAGAAGCTCAAAAAGCAGCTGAAACACAAGAAAAAGCAGATAAACCCAAGCCAGCAAAAAAACTTAAGAAAAAATTAAAACTACAAGAACCATCTAAAAGTAAATAATTAAATTTATATTATAAAACAACCTAAATATTGAATTATAATATATTTATCTATGAGTTATTTTTTATTACCAGAAATCAATAATATTATAAACGATATTAATATCACACATAATAAAAAAAATAATCTATCTATTAGTGTTACTTTAAATAGTTATTTAAATAATGTAAAAAAACAAATCGATGAAAATAATGATAATTGGGATTTTGTTAAAAAATATACTAATCCTTATGAATTCATTCATACTATTATTCCTGGCAACAAAACATCTGTCAGTAAATTAAAGCCTCTTTCTCGCTCTTTTTATAAGATGATCGAAATCTCCAATCTTTTAAACATTTTTGAAAATTATAAAGATAGTAATATTAATAGCTTTCACTTAGCTGAAGGTCCTGGTGGGTTTATTGAAGCAACTAATTATATGAGAAATAATGAACATGATAGCTATAAAGGTATGACTTTAATTAATGAAGATCCAAATGTACCTGGATGGAAGAAATCTGAAATGTTTTTAAATAAAAATAAAAATGTATCTATTGAATATGGAGCGACAGGAACAGGCGATTTATTAAAACTTGAAAATTTAAAATATTGTTATGAAAAATATAACAATTCTATGGATGTTATAACTGCTGATGGCGGTTTTGATTTTTCAGTAGATTTTAATCAACAAGAAATATTAGCAACTAAACTATTATTTGCTCAAGTCAGTTTTGCTTTAATGATGCAAAAAAAAGGTGGTCATTTTATATTAAAAATATTTGATATATTTTCAAAGACAACTTTAGATATTTTATATTTGTTAAGTTCTGTTTATAAACAAGTCTATATTGTTAAACCAAATACCAGTCGATTAGCTAATTCAGAAAAATATATAGTTTGTAAAAATTTTAAGGGAGTTTCCGAATCTTTATCATTAAGTATTATTAATCAATATCCCAAATTAGAATCCATTGAATATATTTCTTCTTTATTTGATTTTCAACTTGATTTGTTTTTTATTAATAAAATAGAAGAATATAATGCTATTTTTGGACAACAACAAATTGAAAATATTTCGTCTACATTAAATATGATTCATTGTAAAAATAAAAATGAAAAATTAGAAACATTTAAAAAAAATAATATTAATAAATGTATCCAGTGGTGTGAAAAAAATAATATTTCCCATAATAAAACTGCTACTTCTACTAACATTTTTATGAATTAAAATATTTTTATATATTATAATGAATTCACCTAAGTTTATGAACTCCTCTTTTCTTATGAAACTCTTTGCCCTTTTAGTTGTAGCCATCATAGTTAATTGCCTTGGTATATTTAAAAAATGGCAAAAATCAAAATTATGGGTTAAAATCTTTTATATTTTCGTTTTAGCTATTATTTTTTATATTATTTATTCTCCTTCCAAAAAAGAAAACTTTGGTAATCCTTCTTCTTGCACATATTATTATATGACTAATTGTGGTCATTGTAAACGATTTACTCCTGAATGGGACCAATTTGTTGCTTCTTATATTGGTCCTGTTAGAATGCGTAAAGTAGAAATGAATCAAGCCGGTAGTGATTTGGAGAAATATAACATTAAAGGATTCCCTACAGTTTTGATTTTAGATGAACAAGGAGAGACAAAAGAATACGATGGTCCTAGAACCAGTGACGGATTAAATAATTTCTTTTTAAGTATGGGAAATTAAATTTATAATTTATTAAATATCTTAAATTATAAATCTTTTTTACTTAAAATTAAGCATATGAAGGGAAACGGATTACTATTATTCCCGAACCTTCGTTTCCTCCCATAAAACCAATATTATTAGCTTTAATCTCGACATCAATATTATACACTCCAAGATATTGTTCCAGTTTGACTGGTAGTGCCTCCCCTTCCTGATGCATTGGCATAAATTTCTGTTACTTTATCACTACCAACTGTAGTAGTTGTAGAACTCACTCCTCCAGTTACATTGATTGTAAAATTCGAAGGATATCTTAAGATGATAGTTCCAGATCCACCTGCAGCTCCATTACTTATTGAGGCACCGTGGGTCTGATCTGCACCACCACCACCACCACCTCCATATCTATTTAATCCTCTGTCATCACTATCGTGATGTGTTCCATCAAAATCAGTTCCGTGTCCTCCACCTCCGGCTCCTCCAGAATGTCCTCCTGCTGGACTATTTGAATCAGCCCCACCACCTCCACCTCCTCCTCTTGTAACAGAAGAACCTGTAATTGATGATGTTAATCCATCACCTCCTCCTTTTGCTTGTCCATGAGTATTTGAAGCACCACCAGTTCTCAATGCTCCTCCTCCTCCATATCCTCCTCCTGAACCTGATCCTCCTGCAGTTCCTTGATTTGTTGTTCCACTTCCAGATTTAGCTCCTCCTGAACCACCTGTATTACCAGTAGAGGAGAAGTTTGCACCTCCACCTCCACCATCACATTGAACTAGATTTGTAGTACCTAACTTGATATATGATTCTTTACCATTCCCACCATATTGACCTGCGCCTGTGCCTGATGCATTTCCACCTCCACCAACTTGTATTGAATAAGAAGTTGAAACATTTAATACTAAAGGAGAAAGAACTGTTGTGTTTCCTCCAGATTTTTCAGTTCCACCACTTCCGGCCCAAGATGTCCTATAACCTCCTGCTCCTCCTCCATTACCGTTATCAGAACCACCTCCACCTCCTCCAGCAATTACTAGAAAATCTACTTCTAAACGAATAATAGATAAATATACCAATGGATTTGAAGTCACTACACTTCCATTATTAACACTTATATCATATTGTCCTAATGATCCAGAACCACCACTTACACCAATAACAGTTAAAGAAGTGGGACTATTATAAGACACTTCATGATAAGATAAATAACCAAATGATGAATTAAAAAATGAAATTGAACTATCAATAACAAAATAATTACCAGTAATATTAATATTTATTAAGTCAGTTTCCTGTATAGCATTAGGATTTATACTACTAATTTGTGGATTAGCTAAACTAAAACTAAATGGTTGAATAGTTGATTTAGCTCCCGAAGAATCGGTCATTTGAACTTGGAAATTATAAGTTTGTGCGGATGCATCTGTTCTTGAACCAGGAGCAGGTGCAAATGTAGCAGATATATCACTGGTACTATTAGTTAATTGAAATCCTCCTGGAGTAGGATTTGCACTAACAATGGCAAAACTAACATCATTTCCATCAGGATGATCAGTATCCCCTCCTTGAATATAAAAATTAGCACATGGATCTTGAACTGGAAATGGCCCAAGAGTTGGTCCAGGTGGTAAAATAAAATAAGATCCTTGATTAATATTTAAAATGGGAGATGTTTGAGTTGTAAATCCAGTATCATTATTTGTCAATTTTATATAAAAGGGTTCAACTGAAGAATTATCCAAAATAGTATTTCCACTTAAACATGTAAATGTTAAATTACTTGACCCAAGAGTATTGTTCACTGTATCTGGTGTAAAAATAGAAGAATCAGTACCTATTAATTGAATATTAGAAGATGTATTGAAATTTTTTCCAGTTAAAGAAATAATATTACTAATTCCTTGATTTAATAATGTTGGAGAAACTGAAGTAATACTTGGTGGAGCTAAGCGAATACTTTGCCATTCAAAATCAGATGCATTAAAATATTCAATTAAATTTTCACTAGTTAAATATCGAATCATACCCGCGTATCCTGTAGCAGGTCTTTCAGCAGAAACTCCTTGAGGAATTCTTATATAACTATCCCCGACAGTTAAAATGACATTAGAATTATCAGCTGTTTTGGCGTTTGCTCCTAAAGCCAGTGTCTCTCCGGAAGGAGCATTTAATTGAACACCGCTAAATTTATATAAATAATCACTTCCAGACGGATCATTAAATATTACGCTCGTCATTTATAATTTATATTTATAATAAATTATAAATCTTTTTTACTTATTTACTTACCAATATTTTGGTATTCTTAAAATTACTACGCCAGAACCACCTCTAGCTCCACTAACACTTGGAGGATGGTCACCCCCTCCACCTCCTCCTCCTAATCCATCTGTTCCTGCTGTAGGAGCTCCAGTAAATCCTCCTTGTCCACCACCTCCAGCTCCTCCTGATGAAGGACCACTAGAACTAGTATTATCATTTATAGCTCCTCCTCCTCCACCAGCATAGGTTACTGCACTTCCCGTAATATAAGATACTCTTCCAGCTCCTCCATTTGCTCCTAGTGCTGGTGTAGGGTTTGAAGTAGCAACACAATTAAATCCGGTATGTCCTGCTCCTCCACCTCCTCCTCCTCCCAACATCCATCCACTTGTATGTGAACCATATCCTCCTGGATACCCTTGACTAGCTCCACCCGATGTTCCTCCCCCTGACCCAGTTGTTCCTCCTGATGATGAACCCCCTCCTCCTCCAGAACCACCACTTCCAGCGGGATAAGTGCCATAATCATTACCTCCTCCATTTCCACCTCCTTTTGAAGTTATTGCACTAAATCCTGTTCCTGATATAGTGCTATCGTCACCTTTTTGTGAATTTATACTTCCTCCTGGTGATCCAGCACCACCTTTTCCTACTACTACTGTTATAGTTGTGCTTCCTGTTGGTGTAATTACTCCATTCAACATTCCTCCTGCTCCACCACCACCTCCACCATTATATCCACCTCCACCACCTCCAGCTACACATAAATATGTAATATATGCTGCAGAATTAATAGTAAAAGCATATGTAGTTGTAGTATTACTTGGAGCACTAAAAGTATATACATAATTCCCATTAACATCGGTAGGGGTTGGTAAAGAAGCCCCTGTTGAATAAGTTAAGGAAACAGCAGAATTTAATCCAAAGAATATTTTAGCACTTCCTGCACTTCCATTGCCTCCTGCTCCTGCACTTATTAAACCATTTTCTATTGTTCCACTAGAAACTACCGAAGTATTTACATATCCAGAACCTCCACCTCCAGCTGATCCTGGATTTGTTCCTGATCCTCCTCCTCCTCCATAATAACCTCCACCACCACCACCTCCACCTCCATTATCTCCTGAAGTAGCTGGTGATCCTCCTGTTAATTGACTTCCAGCAGTACTTCCTGTTGTATTAGAAGCTGCTCCCCCTGCACTTTGTGTTCCTCCACCTCCACCAGTATTTCCACCTGTTCCAGTATTTACTCCTCCTGTACTAGAATTTATTCCACCTCCTTGAATACCGACAGTTCCACCTCCATTTCCACCATTTCTACCCCATGTTTGACTTCCGGTAGTAGCAGTGTAACTATCTACTTCCCATGCACCACCACCTCCTCCTCCAGCAATTAAAAGTGAATTTGCAAATGCTACACTAGTTTCAAATAATCCCGTATACCCTCCTCCTTGCCCTCCATATCCTGCTGAACCAACTATACCTCCTCCTCCTGTTACTGGAGGGCCTGAACTTGTGCTAGAATTCATAAATAATCCACCTCCACCTACTAATAATTGATAAGTTGTTCCATAAGTCAATTGTAAAAGTCCCACTGTATTTCCTCCCCCTCCACCTTGAGATGCACCCTGATTTCCTCCACCTCCACCACCACCTTTTAAATAAGTATTTGCTGAAGCGTCAAAATTAGTGGTAATCGTATAAGTTCCTACCGTAGTAAAATCATATGAAAATCCAGAGGAAAATTTATAGGAAGTAGTTGTAGATACTGGATCAGTAATAGTAATAGTGGGAACAATGATTCTTAAAGTTAAAGTAGGCACATTTACATATACACTACCATTATTTATACTTATATCATATGTTCCTACTGCTCCACTTACACCCGTTACTGTTAAACTTGTACTACTATTATAACTTACATCTGTTTGCTCTGCAGAAATACCAGTTGTTTGTTCAGTAAATTGGACTCCACTATCTCTAATAAAATAATTTCCATTTACAGAAATATCAATTGGACAATCACTTACATCAACTACATTAGGAGATATACTTGTTACAACAGGATTAGCTAAACTCAATGTATAATTTGCATCTGAAAATGCACCTGAAAAATCTGTTACTCTCATTGTAAAATTGTAAGAGCTTGCAATAGCACTTAACCTATTTCCTGCAGGCACTTGCACAATAGAACTAAAATCACTTACACTGGAAATATCATGTGGCCCACCTGTATTAAACCCTCCTGCGGTTCCGGATACAAAACTAAAGGATAATGGATAATGTGTGGGCGAGCTTAAATCAATACCTCCAACATAAAAATTAGCACATGGATCTTGCACAGCGAAAGTTTCGAACGAAGCAGGCGTAAATACACTAGGTTGTAAAAACTCTGGACCTGCATTCGTTGCTATAATGGCATTGTTTAATATAGATGAAAATCCGCTATTTGTATTAGTTAATTTAACGGCAAAATTTAATTCATTACTAATACCTATTAATTGTTCTGTTCCAGAAGGATCAAATGTAAAAGTTGCACTAGTTTCGCTTGAAGCACTATTAGAATCAGGGAGCAGAATTGTTCCTGCGCCATTAGCCCCTATGACTTGTACTGAAATGCCTCCAGGTGCATTATTAAAATTACTACCTGTTAAAGTATATGTATTGGTATTTGTTTCTGGACCTGAAACATCAAAATTTATGTAGTTAGGAGTAATGGAAGATATAGTGGGAGCAGGTAAACTAATTGGTACCCATGTATTTGTTTGCCCGTTAAAATATTCCAGTAAATTTTCCGTTGTTAAATATCGTATCATACCAATATAAGAATTCGATATAGTAGGTCTTTCAGCAGAAACTCCTTGAGGAATTCTTAAATAACTTGTTCCTATTTGAACTATTTCATTTGAAGCGGTTACAAGAGAATTACCACCACCTAAATTTAATTTTTCGCCACTTGGTCCATGTAGGAAATATCCATTTATATCCCAGTATGTTTGGCTTCCATTTC
>Ga0222715_10003148_pt1 | contig 14831 bp, 14 predicted proteins | sample C33_9DmetaG_FD_165056 | JGI IMG/M metagenome (GOLD analysis project Ga0222715, IMG submission 165056) | Estuarine water microbial communities from San Francisco Bay, California, United States - C33_9D | ecosystem: Environmental > Aquatic > Marine > Unclassified | place: USA: California...
AGTTGCCATATAATTTCCTTATAAACTAAATATTTTACTTATTAAATCGCTCCACTGTATAGTAATAGATATAGACCCCGATGTACCAGCAACTGGTAGACCAGAAGCAGTGTCAAAATAAGCTATTAGCCTAGAAGTGGTATCGTCCCCAGTTGACTCATACATAACCAGGTAATCAAAACCGTCTGTTCCATAATTTTCTACTGTTTCATTTTCAGCATCGAAGACTCCACCCGATATTGATACACCATGCAAGGATCCGCTTCTTCCAGCTATATTAGCGGAACCAACATCTGAAACATATTGATGACTACTTATGTCTAAAGAATATCCTGGTTTAACTAATAAAACCCTAATATCAGCTGAGGTGAGATTTATTGTCCCATTCAAAAAGTCTTCTTTTATATTTGAATACAATTGATTAGACATCATATACCAACTTCTGAAGAAATTATTACCCTATATTTATAACCTGCCTCAAAATAAGTTTTATTATCTACATAATAAACTGGAGTAGAGTCACTAGAGGGGAAATCAATATAGACATCTGGCTTCCATGAGTGCATAGATATTTGGGCGGGTAGTACTTCCCATCTTGAAGGGGCTCTTTGTATCTTTTTTCTTTGAGCCTTAAAATATTTGGTGGTTAAAAAGTTTGATGCTGGACGCTCATTAAAAGACACAACAACTCTACCGTCATTTTCTCCATTACCTATATAGAAACCTCCATTTGCTGGAGAAAATTCTTTTATATAAAACTCTGGATTCTTAGCTATTATTTGATAAGATGTCTCTACATCTGTTCTTATTGACCTATCTTCAACAAGAAGCTCTTCAATTTGAGTTGCAACAGTTTGCAGAGAAGAGGGGGTAGCTGACTCAATAGAAGACGTAAAGGTTATTTCCTCTGATGCTATTAAAGTTCCTGTAGCATCAACTATATTAACTATCTTTATTTTATAATCCGTACCTGGCTTTAAGATTGTATTCCAATATAGATTTAAAGTTCTTGATATCTGATTGTAATCAGTTATAGTGCTAACATCTCTAAAAGGAGAGCTGATCTTAACGGGAGTTTCAGAGTTTTCATATAGCTCAAAGTTTTCATCCAACAAAGAACTTACGGGTATAGTTCTACCAAACTTAATTACAACATTATTTGCACTTATAGTGCAGTTGTCAACGAGATTCAAAGCCACTTAAGCACCTCACATTATAGCCTATATATATAGTAACAACTATGAGCCCATATGAAACTAGGGGGCAGTAGATTTCTCTACTACCCCCTAGCCATAGGGTAATCGCAACTATAACAACCCTAAGGTTTTATCAGGATGCTTCGTTAGTAACCTGAACTTCGTAGTTGCGGCTGAGGCTGACATTCTTAGCAACGGTAACACCCTCACCGTCACCCATCATCACGATGTCATAACGCTCTTTCATCTTAAGTGAGCGAATGTCACGTGTAGGATCATCGAACTGATCCGTGCTCATGTCATCCTTGACCAACATTGTGCCAACCTCATTGCGATCAATGAGGAAGAGGTCTGACTTGGCTGCAGCCGAACTTGTCTTAGCGGTAAAGCTGACAAAAGGTGAAACCAAAACATTCAAGCCCATTGGCGCTGTTGTGTTGAGTGCACTCTCAGCGGACTGAGGGCGGTAACCCCAACTCTGGCTGACACCAGAAGCAGAACCACCTGCGTGGAAGATGGCATCCTTGAGGAATACCGACCACATCAGTGGGTGAAGAATGAAGTCTGTTGGAACATGATTTTCAGCCATTAACACAGCAGCCATGTCAATGATGTCGTCCCAAGTAACGGTATCGTTGGCTGCGCCATTGATATCGAGACCTGTTGTGTCATCATAGTTTGAGTCATCGTTGTCGAAGACTATTGTAGCTGCGTCCTTGAAGCGGCTAAGAGCGATTTGCTCTTTTAGGCGAGCCATGGCACGACCTGCGGCGCGGACATGTAGACCAACAATATCCCAAAGTGAGTCAGCTACGACTTCTTCGGTGAAAGCAAGCTTTACACCTTTCTTTGAGACCTTGCCCTCTACCTGCTTTGCGAAGGCGAGTGCTTGCTCTGGGTACTCTTGACCCTCAGGGATTTCGGCAGCTTGGATAGCATTGACTGCTGGGAACTCCAATGAACGCCCCTTGCCAAGGCGAACCGTGGAAAGAAGTGGAGTCACAAGTAGCTGTGGCTCTGCTGCTTCCCTCAGCGTGCGAGAAAGAACCTTAGGGAATAATGCAGCTGCATCTGGTGATGCAAATGCTTCCTTAATAGTTACTCGATTCTCTTCATCGATGTGTCCGTCCTCAGTCAGTGCTGTCTCCCAAGCTGGGAGACCCGAGAGGAGCTCTTGGATTGTCTTACTCATCTTAGGATTTTCCTCCTGTGTATATTTTTCAGAGTGTTAAGTTGACACGGAATGCGCCAACAACGTTGTGTACATCCAGGTTAGCTCTAATACCGAGCTTACCACTGTAGGTGCCGCTACGAGTTAACTCATATACGGTCTTCAATGCACCTGGATCGGATGGAAGTTGCATGTAGCTGAGGAGGCCATCATCAAAGTTTGTAGCAAACTTCTCAACCTCGATAACTTTACCAACTTGAAGGTATGGAGCGGCAGCAATCTCACTCTTTGAAGCGAGAACTGGACGACCCATATGGTCAGCACGGATAACACTACCGACTGTTACGTCAGCGTTAACCAGGTCAACCATTGGATACTCCACATACCCGTGAGTGATAAAGCCAGCTCCTTGCGAAGTGCCCTTATCAAAAGGTCTGTAGAGATCGTATTGTGCGCAGCCAATTGGAATCGACTGACCAGCAACGGATACTGTATCAGTTGAGCCGCTGCTGGAGCTTGGAGTGGCGCCATCCAGTGGATCCCATCCACTCATTGTGTCGCCCCAAGTAGTGCTATTGCTGGTACCGTTAGCGGGGACAACTCTTGCATCACCATTTGAGTCGGCAACGACTGAAAGAATTGTACCCTTAGTGATTACGATCTCAAAGCGATCATCTTCACTGTCATAGTACCAAGTGGGAAGACCCTGGTCAGGGAGTAGGTAGGCGCTGGGGGCTACACCCTCAGAAACTACGAAACGACCTGCACCGGTCTTGCTATGTACCTTACGGAATTTTGCTAAACTCATTTTATTTTCTCCTTAGTTTTCAGAGTTTACGTCTGCCCATTAGAGTATCGACCAAAACTTGCTCGAAAGAATCTTCAGGATCAACAGATTCCTGCTCCTCCACATCTAGTGTAGTAACATTAACCTCTTCATTCACCTGAGCTGTATCAACATCAAATTCAATAGTATCAACAGTTTTCTTTCCTTTAGCTGCTGGCATTGTAGCCATATCTCTAAGGCTATCTGCAAGAGATGACGCTGTTCTTGAGGCATGCTCGTTAATAAGCGCTTCTCTTTGCTCTGCTTCAGCTAAACCAAGAGCAACCTTGGTATCCACAACTCTTTCAACAAGAGTCATGTGCAATGCTGCTTTGAGCTTGGAGTTCTCAGCCTTAAGGCTTTGAATCTCTTCTTCAAGAAGGGCTGTTGCGCCTGACTGATCCTCATCGGTTTGCTCATCAGCACTTTCTTCTGCGGTGAGACTCTCCTCTTCGGTCACTTCTTGAACCTCATCAGCCTCTTCGGCTAATGACTCTTCTGGCTCTCCAGCATTTTCGGAATCTACATCTTGTACATCCGCCTCTTCTGGATTGTCAGTAGAGATTTCTTCTGCAGCTGCTTCCTCTTCGCCCTCTTGGGGATCCGAATCTGCTGCATCGGCTGCTTCTTCGTCAGAAGCTTCAGCCACTTCAGTATCCACTTCTTCTGAAGCTTCCTCTGATACAGCCTCTTCTTCTGGAGCACCCTCTGCCTCTTCAGCTGATTGCGAAGAAGCTATATTTGACAAATCCTCACTTAAGCCTGTTGCTACCGCTAGAATATCGTCATCTTTGGTAATATCGTCCATTGTTGAATTCTCCTCAGACTTTTCTATTTCAAGATCTTCATTAGATAGTAATGTTTCGCTATTTGTAACATCACTTTCACTTTCATGAATGGCTACAGCGGACAAAAATGCCCCCTTAGTACGAAGATAAGTTGTCTTGCTGTCTTTCTTTTTCATGGATTTTAATATCGATTCATTTTCCTCTACAGAAATAATGTCCTCATTATCCATGTGGAGTACAAAAGCTGAGCTTTTTGCAACCCAAGAGTCTGTAGCCGCTACCTCGGCATTTCCGTCCTGGAACTTAGTTGACCTAACTCCAGACTTTTGATCTGCTGGCTGATTAACAAAAGAATATTCTTTAAAAGAAATATCTTGCATATCTATATATGCCAGCTTCCCTTTGTAGACCTGACCTCTACGGTATTTGGCCATCTTAGGCCTTCCAGATTCTGTTTCTTGCGCAAGATCTTCACCGCTTATGCTGCAGACCGCTTTAGACGCTCTACCGCCAACAGATCCTGTCAAATATCTTTTATCCATAACCTTTTGAGCTGCAACTGGGTCAGTCACAGCAACCTGGAGTCTCACGAAAGATGAACCATCTGATTCCTTATCCATTCTGGCAGCTATAACCCTGCCAATAGGCTCAGTAGAAAGATCGTGATTAAGTATTATTGGCTTAGGATATGGCTCAACCCAGGATTCTAGAGCTTTCTCAAGCTCTTCTGCTGAATAATTGTTGTAATTAGCGGTCAATCCTTCGTGGATCGCTGCCACCTCTATTATAAGGCCTTGCTTAGAATTAAAGCTTTCCGAAAAATCTGTTTCTAATTTAGAAAAGTCTGGAAGTTCTACGGTAAAGTTTTCTACAAAATCGAATGACATCTAATATCTTCCTTTATTAACCTAAGTCAGTTAGTATAGTAAATTGGTTTTAATAACATTGAACAAATTTATATGAATTTATACTAATTGATACATTTCTTTCCTAGCATCACCGTTTTTTAAAAAATCCTCATACATTAGCGGTGACATCACATGGGGAGCGTATATATACGAGGCACAAAAGAGTTTGTATCCATTGCTTCTTGCGTTCAATGACCAACCCAGGTCTTCCCCCTGAAGATGTATATCATAGTTCACATTTTTATATACACTTTTGGACATCATCTTTGCGGCCATTATTACATCTGCCTCAAAAAATGAACCTATAGGATAATCATCTTTCCTTGTTGCCTTCTCTGGCTTGTCATCCCTCCATGTCATAACACTCGGAAATTGTGTTCCAACAGGAGTCATAAACATAAGCGGGTTTACTGCATCTGCGCCATCTTTGATGTGGCCCATCAAAAGCTCCAATGTATTAGGGTTTTGTATAAGAATATCTGAATCTAAACTAAAATAAAAATCTGGATTCAACTCTCTAGCTGACTCAAGAAGAGAGTTTCTCAAACTAACCATGTTTGCATACTTTGACAATGTCCACTGCCTACCATTGTCTTTATGTTCAAAATGAGGAAGATCTTCTCTAATCTTTACATTAAAATATGCGAACGGTACCTGAGATTTATAAAGTTCTATTTTTTTTAGAGTGGCTGCGTCATTAGATGATGCTTCAAATATAATTCCTATATCTTTAATGTTAATTGATTGCCTAATTATGCAGGCCATCCAATGATCAAAAATCCAATCCCTTTTATATATGGGGCATCCTATAAGTAGTTTCATCTTACTTTTCTAGGTTTTGATCTTCCTCTTCACGTGGTTTAGGTGTAACCGATTTAGAGGCTTTTTTCACTGGCTCTGCTTCAGCCTTAGGTGCTTCACTAATCTCTTCTTTGGGATCCAGATAATTATCTGCAGTTATGGCATTTATAATTGGAACCAACATTTCCATAGCTAATCTTGCCTGCCCATTAGCAACTGCTAAATTAAAGGCTTTTACTGCATCATCTGTCCTGGCGTATTCTCTCAAAGGACCTTCATCTAATGTAATCTTCACAGTGTTACTCACTTTCACTTTCTTCTGAATATATTACAGTATACTCTTCTTCTAAAAGATTTTCAACTAGTGATAATAAATTTGCATCTGACCTCTTTATGTCGGGAGATGTTTTTCTACCCTGCTGATTTGCAGGTCTTACAGTATTCCCTGGACCTCTTCTTTTATTAGGTAGATTCGAGGCTCCACCAGTAGAAGACTGCTGTTTATCAGAGTCCATCTGAGCGTCTCTACCTGATTGAACGTCTAACTGCATCTGTGTTTGTATATCTGCCTGCATAGCGGTGAAAAGCTCATTTTTATCATACTCAGGATCCATTCCAAGTTCTTTTCTGGCTTCAGGAAGTGTAATCATAGAATTTACGAATTTCTGAACAACATGAGTTTCTTTTTTAACTTGAGTATCAACATCAATTTCATTGAACTTAAAATAGCATCTATCTGATATAGAATCACTATATGGATTTACAACTGGATCGAAGCCGCCTTCTAGTAAAAGCTCGTTAAAAACATTTACCCTGATCAGCTCTGCAAACATTTTTTGCATTTGCTTAACCTTATCATAAAGAGCTGTATCTAGTCTTTCGGTAACAGATCTATTCCCACCATTCATAGACATACCTAAATGATGCGGTGCGACACCAAGGCCTACTGCAACTCTTTCCTTAAAGTGATCAAGGTAGCCACCGGCATCAAGAGATGCAGCGCCAGCGCCAACCACTTCTATGTCATGCCTATGAGGTATGATCAGGCCACCCTCTGTTCTCATGTTTTCTATTTCTGAAGCGGCTTGAGATATCTCATCAGGCTCTGCCGGCTGCTCTGGAGTTCCTATCCTATACTTATATAAAGGAAAGAGCTCGCGATGAACCAGGTTCTGTATATCCTCTTCCATTTGCCTTAGTGCCACAACATCATCTAGCGCATTAGACAAAAATGGAGTACCGAATGCTCTGCCTGTCTTTCTGTCAAAGTGTAAATGGATAACTCTATCGGCTGCCCAAACTGGATCCTTGTCATTTGGAGAGTAGGTCAGTGGATCGGTAGCCTGCTGATAAGCTTGAGGCCTATTATGCTTATTTCTTAGTATTCTAACTTGCTCTGTAGGTATTAAGTAATAGCCTACAATGGTTTGATTAGCATTTATGGCAGACAAATCGCTAGGAAAATATTCACTTATATCTCCTCTAGCTTTAACTATGAACGCATTTGAAAACTTAAAGAGTTGGTCAGATACTTCTATCAAAAAATCTAAGAATGGCCTTTTCATTGCCATTTCCATGTAATCTATTCTTTGATATAAGTACTCTACTGCTTCCGAGTTTTCCCCTACTATCTCCCAGCCTTCCTTCCAGAAGAGTTCTCTATACTTAGCTATAGCCTGCTTCACATAAGAGTCTGTATCTACAGCCTGTATAATCCTATCAAAATTGTATGGAGACGGCTCAAAGTTACTACGTTTATTATAGAGTAGTGTTGTTCCCTGATACCCTAAGGCTAAGGCTGAAACTTTCATCACTCTATTTAAAGATTTTATATCTGTTGAATCCAAGGTTTTTGCTACAACATTGTTGTTAGCAAAATTATCAACTCTTCTGAAAGGTAAAAAATCAACTACGGCCATGGTACACTCCTGATAGAACTACTATAAATAGTAGCAAAAACTAAAGTTTTTTATAACTTATCAAGACTCCTGCGTTCTATCAAAAGCGTTTTTGAGGATTAGACTTTTAACTGCTTCAAGCCAAAAAATTGTTTCTGACTCTTGAAAATCACTTTTATAACTTAAGTTTTGATTTGAAACTTTAATAGTTACATTAAACTCTTTTTCTTCTGAACTTTCAACAATATTTGTATCAATTATTTCTGACATTATTACCTCACTTTAATTCTTCGTCATTATTTTTTTTACTAGAAGTAGTCGCCGTCTTTATAGCATTTGCTGCGGTAAGCGATTCTATCTGAGCAGTTAATTGCCTTATGGTAGCATCTTTGACAACCATTTCTGTAGTCATAGCATTAAGTCTTTCGCTAAAGACCTGAATTACTACATTAGCGTCTAAATTTTCCAATTTTATCTCCTAGATTAATTGTAGACATCTATATTATCATGAAGATTCTAGCTGCGCAACCCTTGTACGCAAAGACTTTATTTCAGCTACACACATAGCTATCATATCTGGCCACCTCCAGCCCGTGGCATTAAAGTCTTGATCATAGGTAGCTAGTTGGCCACCAAGTATTTCCGATATCTCTTCAGCTATAAAACCATGTTGTACATCGGAAAGTCTTAATAATCTGTTTTCTTCGGACTCATTATCTGGGTCAGAGGATTTTGGAACAAAGGTGACTGGCCTAATATCGTCAAAGAAAGTTCCTGTATCAGCTATGTTTTCAATGTTTTCTTTTAAATTCCTAGAAGAAGTGTATTTGTAAAGGGTTCCATAGGTGTTACTATGTAACAAAAAGCCATAACCAGAGGAAGATGTGGTTGTCGGTGGATCATTGAATACGAAAACGCCATTAGTGCCATCATGTGAAGAAACGAAATTGGTTCCATCTGTTGATGTATGAGCAATTCCTAGCTGACCAGAGTTTGACCACCTATATAAACCATTGACTGTCGCGCCATCGGAATTAAATCTGACTGCAGGATTATTGCTTGCACCATCACTTCTCAGGGCTAATTCGCCAACTCTAATTTCAGAATCAGTTTCGTAAAGATCAAATATTGTAGCGGCAGAAGAACTGGCTTGATACAATCTTGCTATAGCAGCAGAGTTATACCCGTACCACTTGTATGATAGGTAGTTTTCAGAGACACTATCTGTTCCAATGACAAACTTTGGAGAACCAGCAGAAGTAGTTGCTGATAATTGAAGTCCTTTTATTTCTGAAATAATGCTAGCTGGGTAAGCAGTGCTTCCTTGAAATTTTATTTGAGACTGATTGCTGGTTCTATTATAGAGATAAATATCGTTTTCGGTTAAAGCTACTCCATCTTCAGTATCTGTATCTTCTACTGTTTTAATTATTGCTCCAATAATTTCAATATCAGATGTAAGACCATTTGGATTGCCATTTAAAGATAGCGCTCCATTAGAAGGGTTAAAAACTAACTTATCACCTATAGAGAATCTACCGCTTGCATCGAAATAAAAACCCGTATTAGAATTATTATAGGTTCCAGTTCCTGCATATATTTTTGTTCCGCTAGCAGTTGAATCTGAGGCAATGGTTATTTTATTTGTTGCGTGAGAACCTACCGTAACATTGCTTGTAAAGGTTCCACCTACACCAGAAAGTGTTCCAGAAAAAGTACCATCTACTGCACTAAGCGTTCCGCTAAATGTTCCGTCAACAGAGTTGAGCGTACCGCTAATTGATGCATCACCGGCAACAGTTAATGTTCCGGCGCTATTATCCCATAATACATAGGTCGATGAATCACCAACCCTAAAATCATTTTCTGCTCCAGTTTTATTCCAATAGTTATATGTTCCGTTACCTACAGTAATGCTACCTGCATCAAGATTACCCCTCACATGGGTTGAGTCAAACTCCGCAAAACCATCACCACGTATAAGCCATCCGGCTGAACCCGTAGAATAATTTGACGACCTTAATACAGCTACATTTCCTGGTGGAGTATATGAGGTAACAGCACCGGACTGAGTAAGTATTATCTCATGCGCACCAATCGTTCCGGCTGTTATTTTTGCTGCGGTTAAAGATGCTATAAACTCCTCATCTATTAATGGGGTGTCTTGATCTGACTGTGCGAATGTTGACCATTCACCAATGTTTCCAGTCAAATCTACTGCGCGCATTCTTCCACAATAAGTAACTGGATCACTAACACCAGCAGTCGTATCTGTCGTGCTATTTTCTACGGTAACAGTGAATACATTAGCAGAAGCCTTGCCTTGACTATGTAGTTGTCCAGTCGGTTCACCAGCCGTTAATGTTCCGTAATATAATTCATATTCATAATGAGATATGTCATTTTCTGAATTAAAATCATATACAAACATTACAGTCTGAAAAGAACTATATAATGACAAATTTTGAACTTGACCAGGAACAGTTCCATCCTGCGGAACTGTAAATCTTATTGAATCAGTTGCATTAGAATAAGTATTTAAATCTGTATTTTTAGCCCTAACTCTTACAATATATTCTTTGCCGGGTATAAGGTCTTGAACTGTTTTTATTACATTAGCCATTATTAAACTTCCATCCACATCTTAATTAGAACATCTCTAGTGTCAACCGATTCATATGTATTGTTGTAAATAATTTCATTTGAACCACCAGATCCACCAACTATTGAACTTGAAGCGGTCGTGGCCCCCAGAGATATTGTCCTAATATCATTCTTTAATAATTCTTCACCTATAGTAAAGTACCCATTGTAATTGAAAGAATAAGAATTGATTTTAATATACGTTCCAGAGGAATTTATGTTAGACGAAGAAGATATAGTAAATGATGCCCTATAGTCTTGACTTTTCAGATTAGACGTCCTAAATAGCTCAACATCTTCTTGAACACTTTGCGAATAGCAATCAAATACATATTCTCTACTATCGCTAACCGACGCATTTGGATCAATAGGGGTTACTGATACATTTATCTTTCCCCCATTGGGTCCCTTATGCCCATTGAGGGATAAAGTAGGACCACTAAAGATTATATTAAAAGATGCTCCTACCTGAGAAGAAGACGCATTTCTCCATGTTTCTAAAGAATTTATAAAAGAAAAATTATAATAGGAGTTTGATCCAGGCTCGATTATGTATTCAAAATCTTGCACATCTTCTGTAGCCACATATGTGTCGGCTAATTCCGATGAATCTAAATAATAACTGGTTGCACCATTTGAAACATTAGCAGATAGCCCCTTTATCCCGTTCGCCATATAATAAACAATATATGTATTAGATATGATTTTATTTCTAGCATGATCTTCTGCGGCTGCAAAGAAAAGTCTATTTCCTACTATCTGAGTTTTAACAGGTTTATAATAATTTTCAGAAACCTCATCTTCATATACAACTACATATGAATTAGAATCATCTATTGTAGATAGATCTAAGTCAAGTTTCCTATTGAGATTTAAACCCTCAACATCAACATACAACCATGTTCCTTCAGCGATGTCGTCTACTGGGCTTATTCTTTTTAATCTTCTTTTTACCGGTGGACTATAATAATTGCTACTAGAAACATCTTTTAAATATTTAAACCAAGACATTAGGGTACCTCTGCAAATGTGATTTCAAATTCATGATTACTCAATTTCTTATCATCATATTCTATATTCACCACTACATCACACACATGTATTCCTTCATTAGTTATTTCAGGTATAAACTGGCTTATAGAAACGACTAATGGCTTTTCTACTACTTCGGCTCCTGAAGATCTTTCAGTAGTATAATCTATATCAGAAGCCTTAATTCTTACTGAGCCATCTTGACCATTGTGTGCGTGGGTAGATAGTTTGATTCCATCAATTTTTGCGTCGGGAGCAAATGTGACATCACCACTTATCTCTCCTCCACTTTTTAAAAGATATTGAGGATGATCATTATCCAGTAGCCCATCTAGACTTGAGTGGTTAGATTCAAAGTTGTTTTTTTGACTTTTATTTATAACAGCGAATCTAAAATCCCTTGAATAGGGATCATCATCTATGGTGATAAGTACAGGTTTTTTGGGAGACGCCTTAGGAGATAGCTGACTAATATAGTTAGAATATTTCCTTTTCTCTCTGACATACATCATTACGTTATCTGCATTGTCTCTAAATAACTTAACTCTTTCAACCATGTCTGCTAAAACAGATAAAAAGTTTCCTTTAAGTACCGTATTGGCAGAGTAAACTTCTCCAGCTATAAATGGTAATTCGTCTCTCATGTTTGATGTTGTGAAATCTAACTCAAGACCAGAAACTATGTTTTTTGAAAACTTTATAGCAGGGGACACAAATTGTGTATAGAAAATATCACAATTATCTACCATATCTCTTTTTAGTGAAGATAAAAGATTATTTACCTCAGATTCAACAGCATTTAGTTTGATCGCAAAAATAGTTTGGAGTTGCGCTGACTGTTTTTCTGAGATCTTATCCAGTTCGGATAAGGGGATTTCGATTGCTTTCGTGATGACTGTATTCGAGACCCTCTCTGCGTAATGTGTCGCCATTTTGCTCCATGAGTAATATTGCGCTGCAATTTTTTGCTGTGATTCTGTATCATACCCACCTCCAATATCAGTATATAAAGAATTTTTAATACAGATTAGCTCATTGTAGATTAAGTTTAATAATCTTCTTAAATCAAATAGGTAAGAAAAGGTTGTGTGAGATATTGCCGCAAGATATTCATTTACTAAAACCTGTCCAGCTCTTGAATCAATTCTTTCAGCAAATAATAGTTCGTCAAAAGATACATATCCTGGGGCATTCAGTCCATCTAGTTTATTGTTTGAATTAGACTTATATAGTTTCTTTAATTCGTACCAAATGCGAAAATGTGCCTCTTCAAGTTCAGGCGTAAGAAACGGATCTACATTTATTTTCCTTAATAAGTTATTTTCTATTTTACTTCTTGCTTCAGACAATGACTTCTCAGCTATAGCTATATGCTTAACAACCTCGTTGTACTCAATAGAGTAAGGTTGCCTGAAATAGGTTATGTCTTCAAGAAGCGGACCCTTATTTAATCTTCTTCTTTTGTCCGCAGATGTAGATGAGTCGGTAAAGGAGTCGGAAAATTTATAGTCCCCGAAAACTTCACTACCGTATGATCTAATTGAGCCAGCCATAATTCACCTTAAAACATAGATCTCTTAAAAGTATTATTTGATCTTCTTGCAAAAGAAGACCTAGAGCCCATAGAAGAAACTCTTCCGGTCAATACCTCTTTAGTAACCTTATCATCTTCGTCATCGTCACTATTATTTGCTAGGGGCATATAGAACTTATTTGAAAATGACTCAGAAAAATTAGCAGACTTCATATTATTTAAGTCTCCATAATTATCTGTTATAGCAAGCAGTGCAAGCATCAGGGCGTCGTGTGCGTGATCCATGGCTGATCCACCAGCTTCAAATACTGGCCTTCCTGTAGCTGTGGTTCTAACTACAACATATGAAATCAACTCCATATATAATTGCTCATCTGATTCCGGAAAACAAACATTTTCTCTTTCAAGAAATTGCCTGAGGTTATCAACCATGTATGGCTTCATTTCCTTTTTTATCATTAGCTTTGTATAGGGATCCCTAACATCAATACTCTCTCCAAAACCTATACCTTTAACTCTTTCTTTGAGTTTAGTATTAGGATTTTCTACACCGTGTTTTCTTAAGAGTTCAACTTGAACTTCACCAAATCCTCGGTCAACATAAATATGCCTTGGATTGAATCGATGATTTAGTTCGATAATTCTATCGACAGCTGTAGTTAAAGTATACTCACTCTTACTTATTTCTTCTCTGTGACAGACTCTAACTTTACCCCTAAATCTCTCTTCTTCATAAGAATCAGAACATACTTCGCAAACAACTATGTTCGTTCCTGCTCCATACTTGTCCCAGTCAACACCTATGGTGTGAAAAGATCTAGCAGAAGTTACCTCATCTACATAATCCCAGGATGGATCCTTGAATGCTATGTCAACAAACTTTCTTGGATAAACACCCTCTGAGTCTTCTCCCCAATCAGCTTCAATTTCATGCCTGTAACCAGAAGATGAATACTGCTCCCTAAACTCTTCTTCTTGTTCCTTGCTAAAAAATGGATTACAGTAAGATGGGAACCAGAACTCCCTAAACCTTTCCGACCTGCACCACTCCCAGAATCTTTCTCTTCTACCAGTTGGAGTAGACGCACCCATCAACACTTTATCTGGCTGATCTTCAGCGGTCTTCTGTAGCATGGCGTACAGAGCATCTAGATCGCCTGAATGCATATAGTCCATCTCGTCTAAGATAATAAGGTGAGCTTCCTGACCACGAGCTACGTCAGACTTTCCGCCCGATCTCATACCAGAAGTAAAGAATCTTATTGTTGATCCATTTGAAAACTGAATCATGAATTGAGGACTAGTCACTTTTCTTGATATAGAATTCATAACTACATCATTCTTTTGCGCAATTCTCAGAATCTCTTGATAAATCAATTCAACATGAGTTTTCATAGGGGCGACGACTAATGACCTTCCGTCTTTCCTGGTATAAGAATAGTGTAAAAGTTGAATAGCCATGGAGAAAGTCTTACCTAAACGACGACCAGCCCTAAGCACTTTTCTTAAAGAAGGATCTCTAAGAATTAGAATTTGATAAACCCTAGGACTAACTCCTAGAAAATTTTTTGCCCATGTAACACTGTCCTTAGACACATGAAGCTGCCTTTGATTTTCTGTGCTAATACCAGCATCTAAAAGAGCCTTATCTACTTCAAATGGCTCATCTATCAATAAGGCCAGCTCTTGATTGGTTAATGGCCTACTCATTACAGTAGATCCATCATTCCAGTTTAAATGTCCAAGCTTATTTTCAAAAACCCATTCAATTCTATTAATCTGCTTAATTAATTCTGGGTCTTGGGCGCGAATTATTTCGAGAAGATCCTCTCTAGAAAGCTTCTCTAAACTTTTTCTAAATTCTTTAGTCTTGTCAAATACACTCATAATTAACCAAAATGTGCCGCCATCATACCTGCTTCAGATCCTAGCATACTTCTTGCATTTAATCTAGAATTTTGTATAGCCATAACACCACGAGCCCTTGAGGTTGCAGCTGCTTCGGTGTCATTGTACCCCATGCCAAACATAGGC
>Ga0222715_10003149_pt1 | contig 14825 bp, 13 predicted proteins | sample C33_9DmetaG_FD_165056 | JGI IMG/M metagenome (GOLD analysis project Ga0222715, IMG submission 165056) | Estuarine water microbial communities from San Francisco Bay, California, United States - C33_9D | ecosystem: Environmental > Aquatic > Marine > Unclassified | place: USA: California...
TGGCTACGCGAGCGATTCCTCTCAAGCATCAATTCTTTGAGAATCCCCTGCTCGACTAGCGCGACTCGCGTCTCTGCCGGCATGACATTGATCAGTAACTCGCTCATCGCTCGTGTGTTTCCAGTGGGGGAAAGCAGTCTAATCCCGCCTTCTTGAGCAACGCAGCGGTGTCGAATAGTGGCAGTCCCATCACGCCACTGTAGCTGCCTTCGATCGAACGAATGAACGCCGCAGCGTAGCCTTGTATTGCATAGCCTCCGGCTTTGCCCCGAGGTTCGCCCGTCTGCCAGTAGCGCCGCGCCTCGTCACGGCTTATATCACCAAAGGTGACCCGTGTTAACGACACCGCCTCGCCGATCGTGTTGAGCCTACTACTCCCATCGGATGCAAGAACACAGACGGCGCTTCTCACCTCATGAGTCGTATTCGCCAGACGCATCAAGAAACCTTCGGCTTGCTGTGGCGACTCGGGTTTTGCCAACACCTCATCGCCGAGCGAAACAACTGTATCGGCGGCGACTAGCACCCCCGCGCGGCTAAGCAGCTGCGTCGAGGCCGACTGCGCTTTTTCTCGGGCCATCCGCAAGACGTAAGAAGCGGGAGACTCACCCTCCCAGCGGGATTCGTCGATGTCCTGAGGGTAGATCTCGCATTCGAAACCGAGCTGTGCGAGAAGCTGTGCGCGTCGCGGTGATGCTGACGCTAAAATTAGCCGAGGGGATTTCATCAATTGTTTATAAACCCACGCCGAATGCTTCGGAGCACAGAAAACAGCGCGGGCCATATCGCCGCACTGGAAAATGCCGCAAGCAAATACATCGAATCTACAGGCTCAATCTGACCGCTAATCACGCGCAGCCAATGCCCCAAACCTAATGCGACGAGCGATAGAACTAACAGCAGCCCACTCTGCTGAATGGGGTTGTACATTCGCAAGCGCTGATGAAGGCTTAAGGTAACGTAGGCGACGATAAGCAGGATTAAGGCATTAAGGCCGAGCATAGTTCCCTCGAGCACATCAAGCAGCAAGCCCGCAGCCCAGGCGAAACCGAGGCCAACTCGATAGGGCAGCGCCATCGTCCAATAAAAGACGAACATAAGCACCCACTGCGGCCGCCAATTCATTGCCCAGTCGGGCAGAGGCACGATCGCCAACAGATAAGCCAAAAAAAGACTAATTATGACAACCCAGTAGGTATTGGCCTTCGACTTCATGGCTGCACCTCCTGCTTTGGAGGTATTAGCAGCATCACATGCCGGGTACTATTGATTTGAGCGCGGGGGCGCGCTTTGATCACCGCGAAATCCTGACCGGGGTCGTTGTCGACACTCACGACGTCGGCGACGGGGAAATTCTTAGGGTAAATCTGACCCATGCCAGAGCTCACTAGTAAATCGCCAGGGCGTACATCCTGTGTTTGAGTCACGAATTCGAGCTCTAACTCATCCGTTTCGCCTCTCACGCCGCGCGCGAGCGCCCGCTCTCCGTTTCTGTTTACTTCGACAGGGGTAATGTGAAACGGATCGGAGACTAGCAACACCCAACTGCTCCTCGGCATCACCTCCACAACCTGCCCCATGAGGCCATCGGCAGCCAGCATGGCCTGACCGACGAAAACACCCTGCAGCGCGCCGCGATTAATCAAAACACGCTTGCTTGCGCGATCGGGTGATCGGTTGACTATTTCGGCCGCCAGAACCTCTCCTTCGACGATCCGAGCAGCTTCATTCAGCGCACGAAGGCGACTGTTTTCGCTTGCTAGGCTAGCCAACACCTGGAGCTCTCTCTGCGCGAGGAGCAACTCGTTCGTTAAGCGCTCATTTTCAGCAAGCAGGTCGCTTTGCGAGACAAACACGTCATCGAAAAATTCAGAGGTGCGGGCGGGCATATCGGCGACCCAGTAAACAGGCGTGGCCGTGTAGGAAAGGATAAACCGAACAGAATCGAGATAACCGAATCTATTGTCGGCAAACATTAGACAGAGAGACAAGAATGCGAGAGCCAACGCTCTGTATTCAAGTGCTACCCCTTTTGTAAACAGCGCCTTATCGATGACACAACCCTCATTCGCCCAGCCGATCAACGCCCGCAGAGCGCGGCCGACAACTCGTCGCTCCATAGGCTGGCTGCAGGCTATCAACAGGGTAGATAGTATCGTATGCGAGGCGAGGAAAGAAGGAATGACCGCCGCTCCGTCAGGTGAATCTGACGGGGGGACAGTGCGGGACAAAATGAGCAGAATGCTGAAAGGTAGTATCAGCCTTCAGAAGCGCTGCGCATACGTCTTAGAAGACTCGCTTACTCGATTGAGAGCAGATCGATGTCGTATGCATCCATGAGTTCCATGGCCTTTCCTCCGCCTCGGGCGACGCAGGAGAGTGGGTCTTCCGCAACGATCACGGGAAGTCCTGTCTCTTTGCTCAATAATTTATCCAGATCACGCAGCAGCGCGCCACCGCCGGTTAACACCATGCCGCTTTCGGCGATGTCGGAGGCGAGTTCAGGCGGCGATTGCTCGAGTGCGCTTTTCACCCCCTGTACAATAGCAGACAGAGGCTCCTGCAAAGCCTCGAGGATTTCTTCGCTGTTGAGCGTGAAGCTGCGAGGCACGCCCTCTGCCAAATTACGCCCACGGACGTCGATTTCTCGCTGCTCGCCATTCTCGCTTGGGTAGGCGCAGCCAATCTCTTTTTTGACTCTCTCGGCTGTCGCATCACCTATCAGGCTGCCGTAGTTACGACGCACATGCGTAACGATCGCCTCGTCGAAGCGGTCGCCGCCGACGCGGACAGATTCGGAATAGACAACACCATTGAGCGAGATAATGGCAATTTCGGTGGTGCCACCGCCTATATCGACAACCATGGACCCGCTCGCCTGCTCAACGGGCAAACCGGCGCCAATAGCGGCGGCCATCGGCTCTTCGATGAGACGCACGTCGCGCGCGCCCGCGCTTGCGACGGATTCACGAATCGCGCGCCTCTCGACCTGCGTTGATTTACAGGGCACACAAACTAGTACGCGGGGACTCGGAGGAAAAAAGCTATTCTCATGCACTTTATTGATAAAATGCTGCAACATCTTCTCAGTGACCTGAAAATCTGCGATCACACCGTCTTTGAGCGGTCGAATAGCCATGATATTGCCCGGAGTACGCCCGAGCATTCTCTTGGCGTCGGCACCTACAGCTGCCACGGACTTCTGCCCGTTGTGCGTGCGTATCGCAACGACCGATGGCTCATTGAGAACAATGCCCTGGTCGCGGACATAGATGAGCGTATTGGCTGTGCCGAGATCTATCGACAGATCGTTGGAGAAAAGTCCCCTTATTCGTTTAAACATGCGCGGCTTTTAACCTCGGGAGTACTGAATCCAGTACCTTTTTTAGAATTCTTTGATAGCAGCAAAACGGTATCGCGAAAGAGCCTCGTTAATGCGAGATCCTCCGACTTAGTCGTCTTTTCGCCGCTGACAATCCCTGTAATACAGGCTCAGTTTCTTGTACACTTGCACGCCAAGCGAACTCAGAATGGCCTTAATTTATGCGCACTCTAGCAACGGCTTGGTGCGAGAGCAAGCGCTAAGGCGCGAGTTGCCAGAACAAAATACGCTGGCGATTATACCGACCTTTTTAAAGCGCAATTCAGACACCATTTGCCTCGCCTTCACCCATAACCAAGGAATAGCAGAATGGCATTAACAAAGACCGAGGTTGAGAAAATCGCACACCTTGCCCGTTTGCATGTGAGCGACATCGAAGCCGAGGAAGTGGCGAGGGGCGTAAGCGATATTCTAGCCCTGATTGACAAAATGCAGTCGGTCGACACCGACAACGTAGAGCCGCTCGCCCACCCTTTCGACGCCGCGCAAAAACTCAGACCCGACGTCGTTACCGAATCGGACCGCCGCGACGAACTGCAGCAATTGGCTCCACAGTCTCAGGACGGTCTCTTTCTCGTACCTAAAGTAATCGAGTGATCCGCGTAAGGGCGTCTCGCGCGCCTGCGGCGCCGGAGCCAGAAATGGCCTGTTAAGCCAAACACCGCGCCTGACAGGCGTTAGATCAAACACAGGATTTCCCAATGATAGAGAAGACAGTCGCCGAACTTAGCGCAGCCCTCGCGGCTGGCGAGACGACAAGCCTGGCACTCACCCAGGCGTACCTCGAGCAAATCGCCGCGCATAACGAGGCGTTAAACGCCTTCATTACCGTCTGCGCGGACAGCGCAATGGCACAGGCACTCGCCGCCGATGAAGCTCGTGCCGCGGGTTCCACGGCGCCGCTGCTCGGCATCCCCATCGCACATAAAGACCTTTTTTGCACGGCGGGCGTCAAGACGACGAGCGGCTCGAAAATTCTGCACAACTTCATTTCACCCTATGATGCGACTGTCGTGGCACGCTTGCAGGCAGCAGGCGCGGTGATGTTAGGCAAGACCAACATGGACGAATTCGCTATGGGCTCTTCAAACGAGTCAAGCTACTACGGCGTCGCGCGCAACCCCTGGAGTCTTGACCGAGTGCCTGGGGGATCTTCCGGGGGCTCTGCAGCTGCCGTTGCAGCAGACCTCTGCGCCATGGCGACAGGTACCGACACAGGCGGCTCCATTCGCCAACCGGCGGCGTTTTGCGGCATAACAGGCTTAAAGCCAAGCTACGGCCGCGTGTCGCGATGGGGAATGATCGCCTATGCATCAAGCCTCGATCAGGCGGGTCCTCTCTGCAAGACCGCCGAAGATGCTGCGATTCTGCTCAATGTGATGGCCGGCGTCGACGACAAAGACTCGACGAGTATCTCACTGCCCGCCGAGGACTTTACTGCAACGCTCAATGACTCGCTCAAAGGGCTGCGCATCGGCTTACCGAAACAGCATTTTACTCGCGGCTTAAACCCCGCGATTGAAAGCGCCGTTCGCCTCGCAGTCGCCGAACTCGAAAAACTCGGCGCCGAAGTAAAAGAGATCGACCTGCCAAATAGCGATCTCGCCATTTCTGCGTACTATGTGATCGCGCCCGCCGAAGCGTCGGCTAACCTTTCTCGCTTTGATGGCGTGCGCTACGGCTACCGCTGCGAGAATCCGGTAGACCTCGAAGACATGTACAAACGAAGCCGCAGCGAAGGTTTTGGCGAAGAGGTGAAGCGCCGAATTATGATTGGCACCTACGCGCTATCGGCAGGCTTTTACGATGCGTACTACCGCAAGGCACAGAAAATCCGCCGATTGGTAAAAGAAGATTATGCGCGGGCCTTTGAAGACGTTGACGTAATCATCGGGCCAACCACGCCCAGCCCTGCTTTCGCACTCAATTCAATGAAAGATTCGGTGACGATGTATCTCGAGGACATCTACACCATCGCGCTAAACCTCGCCGGCCTGCCGGGCATGTCTGTGCCCGCAGGTTTCGTCGAAGGCCTGCCGATCGGAATGCAGCTTGTCGCCAAGGATTATGCCGAGGCGAAACTCTTGAATGTTGCACATCAGTTTCAACAGGTAACCGACTGGCATAAACAGAAACCTTCCCTCACCGCTTCAGCAAAAACCACGGAGGCCTAGCATGCAATACGAAACAGTCATTGGCCTCGAGGTTCATGTTCAGCTATCGACAGAGTCAAAACTTTTCTCGGGCTCGGCAACAACCTTTGGCGCAGAGCCAAACACGCAGGCTAACATTTTCGACCTCGCGCTGCCGGGCACTCTCCCTGTGCTAAATGAAAAGGCCGTGGCGATGGCCGTCAAATTCGGCCTAGCGATAGGTGCCGAGATTGGCAAGCGCTCGGTGTTTGATAGAAAGAATTACTTCTATCCAGACCTGCCGAAAGGCTATCAGGTCAGTCAACTCGATTTCCCCACCGTCGGCAAGGGCTCTTTGACTATTTCACTCGACGACGGCAGCGAAAAAATAATTGGTGTAACGCGGGCACATATGGAAGAGGATGCGGGAAAATCCTTGCACGAAGACTATCAAGGAATGACCGGAATCGACCTGAACCGTGCGGGCACACCGCTGCTTGAAATTGTTTCCGAACCCGACCTGCGCAGTGCAAAAGAAGCGGTCGCCTACCTTAAGAAGCTACATTCAATCATTCGCTATCTCGACATCTCGGACGCCATCATGGCGCAGGGTTCGATGCGCTGCGACGCCAACGTGTCGATCAGACCCGTGGGTCAGAAAGAGTTTGGTACGCGCACTGAAATTAAAAACATTAACTCGTTTAAATTTGTCGAAAAGGCAATTAATCATGAGGTTCAGCGGCAAAAGGACGTGCTCGAGGACGGTGGTCGTATCGTGCAGGAAACACGGCTTTATGACGCCGACAGAGACGAGACGCGCTCGATGCGCAGCAAAGAGGTAGCGAACGATTATCGCTACTTCCCCGAACCAGACCTTTTACCCATCGTAATTGACGACGCTTACATCGACGCGATTCGTGCCACGCTACCAGAACTTCCAGACACGCGGGCGGCACGGTTCGTATCCGACTACGGCATTAGCGAATACGATGCTGGCGTGCTCGTTGCCACTCGCGAAATGGCTGATTATTTTGAGACCACAGCAAAACTCAGCGGCGATGCAAAGCTTGCGGCCAACTGGGTAAGCCAAGATTTACAGGCGCTACTCAATAAACATAGCTGGGAGCTGAGTGACTCTCCGATTCAGGCAGAGCGCTTGGCGACTCTAATTCAACGCATTAAAGACAACACTATATCCGGCAAAATTGCGAAGACCGTCTTTGAGGCCATGCTCGATGACAACAGCGATGCCGATGCGATTATAGAAGCCAAGGGACTTAAGCAGGTCACCGACAGTGGCGCGCTCGAAAGTCTCGTCGATCAAGTAATCGCGAATAACCCCGATCAAGTGCAGCAATATAAAGACGGGAAGATGCAGGTCATAGGCTTCTTAGTTGGTCAATGCATGCAGTTGTCGAAAGGAAAAGCGAATCCTGCGCAGGTAAACGAAATTCTGCGTAGCAAACTGAGTTAGCGTTTATAGCAGTGCGGATCTATTCTCAGGACTTTGAAATCAACAGGCGGATGAGCAACACAAACGATGAATAGCGAAAAGAAACGCGGCGCCGAGCGCACGCAAAAAGCAGTGAGAGATGAAGATTGGTCGGATGAAAGGCTGGCTGGTTTTCTTGCGCTGTTACCGCCTGATGATCTGCCCGCAGACTATCACTGCTTGCTGCGCGCCTATCGCGGCATGACGGCTGAGCTCTTCGCGCGCTTCGTGCGAATTTTCGTAGAGCGCGGGCATGACATCAATGTCACTCTGGGAAATGGGTCGACGTTTTTAGATCACGTGTCACGGCACAGAAAATCCGGCGAGTACGCGCAGGCGCTAATTGACTGCGGCGCCATCGCTCGTACCTCACTCGCCGTGCAAGCCTGAGCAACCTCGCTCAGACATGGGTCCTCCTACCTAACGCTTGCTGAGAGCTAACGCCCGCGCGGGCCGCGCGAGGCGCCGCCGGTTGATCGCGAACCGCCCGTGCGAGGACCATCTTTCGACTTAAACTTAGACTCGCGTTCGAATTTGGGCGCCTTGTCTAACAGCTTTTCGTCTGGATGGATGCACTCTAGCTTCATGCCTAACTGCTCTTCGATGTCGGGCAACAGAAAGGAATCTTCTTCGCAGGCAAAGCTTATGGAGGTTCCTACAGCCCCCGCTCGCCCCGTGCGGCCGATGCGGTGGACGTAGTCTTCGGGTTCTTCCGGCAGCGTGTAGTTGATTACGTGCGTTACGTCATCGATATGGAGCCCGCGACCTGCGACATCGGTTGCGACTAATACCTGCAGCTTGCCTTCCTTGAAATTATCGAGCGTTCGAATTCGCTGATTTTGGGCGACTTCACCCGACAACATTCCAACGCTGATGCCGTTTCGATGCAAGTTATCGGCGAGTTTTCGTACCTGATCGCGCCGATTGCTGAATACCATGATGCGCTCAGCCTTCGGCTCCTTGATCAAGTTGTACAACAGATTGTATTTGTCGGCCGTCGTAACAAGGTACACAATTTGCTCGACGGCATCCGCCGCGACCCGCTCCGGTGCAACTTCGACCATAATCGGATCCATCGCCCAGCGATTCGACAGCTCGACGATCTCAGGCGTATAGGTCGCACTAAACAATAGTGTCTGGCGACAATCCTTGCGAGGAGTGCGAGCAACGATCTGGCGGACCTGAGGGATAAAGCCCATATCGAGCATACGATCGGCTTCATCTAACACCATGAGCTCAATCATGCCGAGATGGAGATTGCCGTTGCTGACGAAATCAAGAAGCCTTCCTGGCGTCGCGACAACGATATCGACCGGTCGTTCATCGAGCGCACGCGTCTGCTTCTGATAATCTTCGCCGCCAACTAATGTGACTGTGTGTAGTCCACTGTATTTATTTAATAGGTCGGCGTCGCTTGCAATCTGAATGGCTAGCTCGCGAGTCGGGGCAACGACCAGCGCGCGCGGCTCAGCGAGGTAGCGCTTCTCGCTAATGGGGTTGCTCAGCAAATCATTGATAATCGTAATCAGGAAGGCCGCCGTCTTGCCAGTGCCCGTTTGTGCCTTACCTGTGACATCGTGACCCAGCAAAGTATGAACGAGGCTTTGTGCCTGAATCGGCGTGCAGAATTCAAAACCTAGCTTGTCGATTGCTTTGCGCAGAGGCGTCTGTAGATCGAATGTATCGAACGAGACTTTTTGTGACTCTGGAACTTCGATCACGACAGACTCCTCGTTACCGTGCGCTGAATCAACCTCAGCAATCTCGCCCGCTGGGGTTGTTTCTATCGCTACCGGCACCTCAGTGGCCTCGAGTGCATCGACCTGGTCGACGCTTTGCTCTACCACTTCATCCTGCGCCTCTGGCGTCGATTCATTGTGATCGGTTGGTGAATGCATAGATATCCGGTATTCCAATAGGTTTAAGTGAGAAAACAGACTGCTCGGTTTCGCATCGAGCCGAAGCTCTGCGCAAAAGCGGGGTTGGACGCCAGCACAAGCCCTGTGCGACGAAGCCTAACTCTCGGGGCGACCGCATGATAGCCCTATGCAGGGCTTACTTCAATCGTGCCACAGGCCGCACAATTTGGGTCGCGAGGCAATTTCATCTCGCGCCACTGCAGTGTCGATGCGTCGAGGAGAAGCAACCTGCCGACGAGAGGCTCGCCAAATCCTGCGATCAACTTCAGGGCTTCCAGAGCCTGCATCGCGCCGACTATCCCGACAACCGGCGCAAGCACCCCATTGTCTGCGCAGGTGAGGTCACCACCTTCTCCTCCTTTATAGAGGCATTCGTAGCAGGGACTGGTGCTGAGTCGACTATCGAAAACTGCAACCTGACCTTCGAGGCGTATCGCGGCGCCGGAAACTAACGGGACGCCAGCTGTAAGGCAGGCGCGGTTGATCGCAAACCGAGTGTCGAAATTATCGGTCGCATCGAGCACCACATCGGCACTGCTTACCAGCTGGCCGAGCTCTGCGGCGCCCACACGGCGGTTGACTACCTGCACCTCAACCTCTGAATTAATTCCCCTTAGTGTCGCTGCGGCGGATTCTGCCTTGCTTTTGCCTAGATCAGATTCAGCGTGTGCGAGTTGCCTCTGCAGATTGCTTAACTCTACGACGTCGTCATCGACCAAGGTGAGACTGCCAACTCCCGCTGCAGCTAAATACATCGCCGCCGGCGAGCCGAGCCCCCCGACGCCGACAATCACCACGTGAGAGTCGAGGAAAGCTTGCTGCCCCAAAATGTCGACTTCAGGGAGCATGATCTGCCGGCTGTATCTTAAAAGCTGATCATCTTTCATTTATGTCGATCCCTTGTATTGGCTATTGGTCTTTCGCCTTTCGCTATTCGCTATTCGCTATTCGCCTCGCCATCCGGGGACGAGCCGCTAGCTTAGCCTGCCGCGCGTAACCCGATCTTGCCCAGCGATGTCTTGCAGGCATTCGATCGAATCGAAGCCTGCCGCTCGCAGCAGATCGGCCACTGCATCGCGCTGATCGAAACCGTGTTCGAAAAGCAACCACCCGCCTCGCTTTAGTACCCGCTTGCTTTCGCTAACGATTGTCTTAATTGCCGCAAGCCCTGCGTCATCACAGCTCAAGGCGAGCGCTGGCTCGTGTACCAAATCGCCGCGCGAAAGGTGCGGGTCTTCGGGGGCGATATAGGGTGGATTCGAAACAATAACGTCAACGAGGCCCGCGGCGTCTGCCTTCCAGTACTCGGCGATCGCAGCGCACAGCTCGTGACAGAGCCAGGAGCCTTGCACGAAACCCAAATTATCGCCAGCGAGACGACCACCGTTCTCTCGCGCGAGTGTCAGCGCATCACAGCTTAAATCCGTGCCAATAACCCGAATCCTTTCTGCAGCGCGTGCAAGCGCAATAGCGACAGCGCCGCTGCCCGTGCCGAGATCGAGTAGATGCTGAATGCCCTCACGGTGAGTCACTATTTCAAGCGCCGATTCAACTAATAATTCTGTTTCGGGCCTGGGAATGAGCACGGCTGGTGAGACAACAAGTTCGAAATCCCAAAACTCTTTTGTGCCGAGAATATAGGCAATCGGTTCACCTGAAAGCCTGCGGCTTAGAGCCTGCTCGAATGAAGCGAGGGCTGAAGGTGCGATTTCGCGTTCGGGCCATGTGAGTAAACTCGCCCTGCTGTAGCCTAGCGCATTCATCAGAAGCAGCTCAGCCTCGAAGCGCAGCGATGCCGCCGTCTCGTCGACCGGCGTGGCGCCAGAAGTTGCGCGCGCAAGCGCTTGTGCAATAGTTACCATGGCGTTGCTCGAAAGCCGCGATGCATAAAGTCTCGTTTAGTCTTCGCCAGAAAGCCCAGCGAGAAGGTCTGCTTGATATTCGTTGATCAGCGGCTGAATGACTGCACCGAGTTCGCCGTTCATAATCTCGGCAAGATTGTATAGCGTCAGCTTAATACGGTGATCCGTCACCCTGCCCTGCGGATAGTTGTAGGTGCGTATTTTTTCAGAACGATCCCCGCTGCCAACAAGTTTGCGGCGGTTGTCAGATTCTTCCTGCTGCTGCGCCGACGTTGCTGCGTCCATGAGTTTAGCCTGCAGCAGAGACATCGCTCGCGCGCGGTTTTTGTGCTGTGATCGCTCGTCCTGGCACTCGACCACAACGCCGGTTGGAATATGCGTAAGACGAATTGCCGAATCGGTTTTATTGACGTGCTGGCCACCGGCGCCGCTGGCTCGGAATGTATCGACGCGCAGATCGGCCTTATTAATCTCGATCTCTTCGATACCTTCCATCTCTGGCATGATCGCAACGGTGCACGCAGAAGTATGTATTCTGCCCTGCGTTTCCGTCTCTGGGACACGCTGAACGCGATGCGCGCCCGACTCAAACTTTAGCCGCTCGTAGACATTTTTGCCTTCGATGCGAACGACCAGTTCTTTGTAGCCACCGTGTTCACCGTGACGCTCGGTAATCATCTCCATACGCCAGCCCTGCAGTTCACTGTAGCGGGAATACATCCGAAAGAGGTCTCCGGAAAAAATCGCAGCCTCATCACCGCCGGTACCTGCACGAATTTCGAGAAAGACATTGCAGCTGTCTTTCTCGTCTTTAGGGAGCAATAGGGTCTGCAAGGTAAGATCTAACTCGATGATAAGCGTTTCGCTATTGGCGACCTCCTCTGCCGCCATTTCCTTGATTTCGGGATCGCTGTCTTTTTGCATCTCACGCGCCTGTTCGAGATCACCCTCGGCAGCCACATAACGATCGAACGTCTGAACGAGCTCCTCCAATTCGGCATACTCTTTCGACAGATCACGAAATCGCGTTTGATCGGCTATTACCTCGGCGTCACTCAACAGCGCCTCGAGCTCGCCAAAACGATCCCTGAGGTTGTCGAGTTTGTGCCGTATCGAATCTTTCATTTTTTGGATTTTCCTGCGGCTTTACGTTACCGCGCGTTAGAGTAGTTTGTGCAGCGAGCTGAGCGTTTTTTTACGTACAGGCTTATTCAATCGGATTCTGATTCTAGCTCATACAGTTCACGAATAAGCAGGAGGAACTCATCCCGCCCCTCGGCGCTCGCTTTTTTCATCTGTACGCTGGGCGCATGAATCAGCTTATTTGTGAGACCTCGCGCCAACGCGCTAACCACAGCCTCCGGCGCCTCACCTTTTTCGAGTGACTTGAGCGCCCGCTGTAGTTCGCTCTCGCGAATTGAATCGGCATTCTCGCGAAAGGCGCGCAGAGTTGCGACAGCGTTGAGCGCGCGCTGCTGTTTGAGATGCTCACGCACGCCCTCCTCGATGATTTTTTTCGCCTCAGCGGCAGCCTCTTCGCGAGACTTAACGCCATCTTCGATGACCTCAGCAATGTCATCGATGCTATACAGATACGCATCAGGTATCTCACCAACTTCGGCTTCGATGTCGCGTGGCACGGCGAGATCGACGAGCAGCATGGGCTTGTGCTTACGCTTTCTAAGCGCGCTTTCGACCGTTCCTTTTCCGAGCAGCGGTAGCTGGCTATTAGTTGATGAAACGACGATGTCGGCCTCAACCAAACGCTCGGGTATATCTGAAAGCAGCACGCCGTGCCCCCCAAACTTGCCCGCCATATCTAGCGCGTTATCCAGCGTTCGGTTGGCAACCACAATATTGCGCACGCCGCGATCGTAAAGATGTGTAACCACCAGCTCAATTGTTTTACCCGCGCCGATTAAAAGCACATTGAGGCTAGCGAGATTAGAGAATATGCGCTCCGAGAGCGTCACTGCCGCGTAGGCTACTGAAACGGGATTCTGACCAATGGCGGTTTGAGTGCGTACCTGCTTTGCGATCGAAAACGAGTCTTGAAAAACCCGGCCAAGCGCCGGACCCACGGCATCGAATTCTTTGGAGACCGCGAATGCAGACTTAATCTGACCCAGTATCTGCGGCTCGCCCAAGACCATCGAGTCCAGACCGCACGAGACTTTCATTAAATGCCGCACGACCTCAGCATCCTCGAAGGCATAGCTGCTTGTATCGAGATCTTGACGCTCAAGCCCATGAAATCTGGCAAGCCAATCGATAACCTTCTCGCTTTGGCGCTGATCGGATTCACAGCCAAGGTAGAGCTCGGTGCGATTACAGGTAGAAACGATAACCGCCTCGTTAACAGAATCGATCTGGCACAGTTCAGCGAGCGCGCGCTGCACCACCTCCGGCGGAAAGGCAACCTTTTCACGCAAAGCGACGGTCGCAGTCGTGTGATTAATCCCGATTAATATCAGTGCCATCGATTTAGTATGCGCCTAGCTAATTTCACATCGTGACATGCTGACCTGCGACATGGCGTGACGTCGTACTGAATAAGAGGCCTAAGCCACTGGCCCAAGCAACATCAAAAATAGTTGGGTATGGTACTAAATTACCAAGTACCTGCCCATTAGAACCTGACCCTTCGGGCGCGCCCATTAAGACCTGCAGAGTAGCGAATAAGTGCACAGTCGGAGGCGTCTACGGGAATCGCGAGAATACCTGCGGACATGATTACCCGTAATTCGGCAGTGATAAGAAACACCCAAAGGTCCAATCGGGCTAGTATACGCGCCTCAGCTGGCGCTATTATGGAGACACAGTGAAACAACCCCGTATCAGGCTTGCCGCGATGAGAATTAACCGAAAACAGCCACTTGCAGCACTCACAGCGCTTGCGCTGCTTGCAAGCTGCACTGTGCTACCTGAGCCTGACGCAACCGCTGCCGCGGAGACGGCATCGCGACAGGCGCAACTGCCTGTGACCGCCGATGCTCCCAAACAAAGCCCCTCTCCCGAGGCAAAAACAGAATACGGCGCGTTCACCGAAGAGCAACTCTACCGCGCGATAGTCGGTGAATTAGAGGCTAACTCGGGCGACATTGTTGCCGCCGGCGACAGCTACCTCGATCTTGCACTCAGTACCAAAGACCTCGGCGTAATACTGCGCGCGGTGCAGTTTGCGTCGATTGCGAACGACACCAACGCCCTGCTCCAGCTGGGTTTAGTTTGGGCCTCTGTAGCGCCGAAAGATCCTCAGCCTCAGCTTCTTCTCGCAATCGAATACTTAGAGAACGGTGCGTTCGATCGCGCAATCCCGCGTATGGCACGGGTGCTTGAGTTAGGTGGCAGCATCGATTTCTCGGCGCTGTCTTCCCGCACTGGGCAGCTTAACCCTCAGTCGCGCGCGTTACTCATACAGACATTGGAGCCACTGCTCGAGCAGTTTCCCGAGGACGACAGCTTAGCGCTGGCCCGAGTTCAGCTCCTAGCGCAGAGCGGCGAGTACGAGGCTGCCCTAGTCGCCCTCGATGAAGCGCGATCCCACGTCACCGAAACCGCGGGAACCATTCTTCTCGAAGCGCAGATTCTGCAGAACATGGGCCGTGGCGAGCAAGCTGCTCGCGCAATGAGAGCCGGCGTCAAAATTTTCTCCAATGATCCAGTCCTGCGAGCGAGTCTTGCGCGCCTCTACATCGCGCAGGAAAAATTCGACGAAGCCCTTCGAGAGTACTCACTACTGATCGAACAAAATGCCGACAATTGGGAAGCGGTCTACGCTAAAGCCTTGGTTCACCTCGAGATCGAGGAATACCACGAGGCGGAAGCGCTTTTCCAACGCCTTATCGACTCAGGGGAGCGCGTCGATGAGAGTCGCTACTACCTCGCGACCGCCTTCGAGCGACAGGGTGAGCTCGAGCGCGCAATCGACAATTACCGCTTAGTCTCCATCGGAACCAATAACTTCTTGGGCGCTCAGCAGCAGGCGACGCGGCTATCGATTCAACTTGGCGCGGTCGCGGCGGCGCATGACTGGTT
>Ga0222715_10003150_pt1 | contig 14824 bp, 16 predicted proteins | sample C33_9DmetaG_FD_165056 | JGI IMG/M metagenome (GOLD analysis project Ga0222715, IMG submission 165056) | Estuarine water microbial communities from San Francisco Bay, California, United States - C33_9D | ecosystem: Environmental > Aquatic > Marine > Unclassified | place: USA: California...
CACGAAAAATTGATGATTTCCATGTCATTTATAAAAATGATACGGTGAGTTATTATATTGTTCAAAAAGATAAAAATATTATTAATATAACACAATGTACAAAAAAATTGGAAACTGTTTCCAATCCCACAATTATAATTGATATTATTGACACAGGATTTTCATTTCAGTTGGCAAAAGATATATTGATAGACACCACATTGCTTGCTAAGTTAAATCAAAATTTCTATATTACATTACATGAGGAGCCTGATTTTATAATTGATTCTATAAATTTAAATTATGAAAACATAATTTCTGGTGAAAAATATGAAATTAACTATGTACATAAATATAATGATATAAGTATGTATATAACTGAAGAAATATTAAAAACTTATTCAATAGAGGATAAAAGAGTATTATGACTGCAATTACAATAAAAGACTTAGATATTTTTTATCTTAGTTATGATGAACCTAACAAAGAAGAGCATTATGTCGATTTATTGAAGAAGTATCCACACGCAAAACGTATTGATGGCGTAAAAGGATTTGATAATGCACATAAGGCTTGTGCGCGTGAAAGCAAATCAGATAGATTTATAACTATTGATGGTGATAATATCGTTGATGAAAAATTCTTTGATCTTGTATTGAATTTTCCTAGCAACATTGATATAAGTAAAAGTGTAATATCCTGGGGCGCAAAGAACATAACTAATGGATTAGTATATGGCAATGGTGGCATTAAATGCTGGCCTGTACAACTTGTGTTAGATATGCGGACTCATGAGAATGCAGATAATGAAACTAAAAAACTTGACTTTTGTTGGGATTTAGATTACAAGCAAATGAATAATACATATTCAATGATATTTAATAGTGGATCACCATTTCAAGCATTTCGTAGTGGTTTTCGTGAAGGTGTTAAAATGTCGTTGGATGAAGGCAATATTATTGAACCTTCTAAGTTTAAAACTAAAGTTTGGCCAAAGAATTATCATCGGTTACTTACTTGGTGTAATATTGGTGCAGATATAGAAAATGGTTTATGGGCAATATACGGTGCGCGTCTGGGATGTTATAGGGTCAACTTCGATAAAACCTTTATCACTGAAAGTATTAGTGATTATGATTGGTTCAAATCGTATTTTCATGATGATGTATATTCGGAATTTTTGTCTGTCAATTCTGAATTTGATGAAGACTTATTATATGATAAATCATTAGAATTAGGTGATAAATTATCAGAATTGTTAGGAATGGAATTATGTGATCCAACAGCAGAAATGTCAAACTTTTTTAAATTAGTTTACATAAATCCAAAAAGAGTACCAAATCCACTGGCAACTGAAAAATCAACCGGTTGGGACAAATAAAATTATAACCTAGGAGATTATTATGGTTAAGAAAATAAGACTATTGGATTCACCAATTGATGAATTCAACGAAAATAACAATGAATTTAATGCTGCAATTTTAGAATTAGCAAAAACTATGGATTGGAAACTATGGGAAATATTACAATCTGTGCAACGTTTGGAAGAACAAATGAATAATAAAATGGACAAAGATAAGTAGATGCCCTTAGGACCACAAGACTTTTATAATCGACTAGATCACCACCACCCTGAGTGTAAAGATTGGGTAGTTGTAAATTGGAATTTGGGTAATATGTGCAATTTTACTTGTTCATATTGTCCAAGTATACTAAATGATGGTAGTTTTGGATGGAATGATTTTCAAATTATTCAGGAATTCATTGATGCTACAGTAGAACATTATTCTCCTCGTAAAGTATATTTCGAATTTACTGGAGGAGAAGTAACCTTGTGGAAAGATTTTATCAAGTGTGCTGAATATATTAAATCCATTGGACACGACATTGGATTTATTAGTAATGGAAGTCGTACCTTGCGATGGTGGGAAAAGAATAAAGAGAAATTCGATCATGTTTGTTTAAGTTTTCATCCAGAAGAAGGCGATGCAGAGCATTTTCTTAACGTAGTTAAGATTATGAGTGAACAATGTCGGACCCATGTAAATATAATGATGCATTATGATCCAGAAATATGGCCAGTCTGTCAAGACCTTGCTGAAACTGTTATTAGTATTCCAAATATTAGCCTTGCTTTGCAACCGTTAATTATAGATTTTGGTGAAACACTTTATACTTATACTGATGCACAAATAGAATACATTGATAGGCAATGGCATGATCTAGCAAGTAATATAGAACATACAAAGTCTTGGCCTATATATCGTGGCAGTATGCAAATGCATGATGATGTTAATAATTTAAGTGAAAATAGTAGTGCCCATCGTTTTATTAATGATAAGACAAATAACTGGAAAGGTTGGTTGTGTTGGAGTGGCATAGAACAGATTGTAGTAGACTTTGATGGCAGTGTTATGATTGGCTGGTGTAGAGTTGGTGGAACTCTTGGCAATATGAAGTTGCCAAAGAATATCAAATGGCCAACTAAGCCTGTAATGTGCACAAAAAGTATGTGTCATTGTAACTTTGATATTATGAGTAAAAAATTACTTCCTAAAAATAGATATGAGGTCTTAGAAGATGCCGATTAAATCAGATCCTCGGATCCCATTAGATAATAAACAACTACGTGTGTATGATACGAATGGTAAGTTTATTAGAATGAGTGTGGATGAGGCTATTGCAAGAGAACATAACAAATGGAAGGGATGGCAGTGTAGTGCCGGAGTGCGTGGACTTTATATAGATTATGATGGTAATATATGGAATGGCAACTGTGCCAGTAGTCATAGAAATAGTACTGCACATCATGATACAACTGTAGAAGGATGGAGGGTTGAGCGTGAAAGAATATTTGGTTCTTATCCGCATATTGAATGGTATAATGAAAATACAATAGGTGGTTGGCCGTTGCCTAAGAACGGTTGGGAAACATGCGAACAACATATTAAACTACAAGATGCATTAAAAGAAGCAGAAGAAACTTTTTTCAAGAATTTAGGAAAGAATATACAAACAGATAATATTGATACAACTGCAAGTGCATGGAAATGGGAAAGTACATTAGATGACATACCGAAAAATTGGGGGTTGTTAGGCAATATTCGTGAAGGTATTGATATACCTGAAAATTATATAGTTTGTCCTTTTAATAGTTGTGGCTGCGGCGCGGATGTAATTTTAAGTAAAGCAAAAACCGTAGAACATATGAAGTTACTGGATGTGACACATAATCAATATGATGGCACTAAACGTGGTGGCAAGAATTATCTCACTGATAATATAGATGAAAGCGTTGGAGTAGAAATGAACTTTCCTATTCCATATCAAATCTTATGGGACATTGGAAGACGGTGTAATTATGCATGCGACTATTGTTGGCCGGCAGTTCATAGTAATACTGAAAAGTTTCCATCATATGAAACTGTTATAAATACTATCGATATGATTATCGATAATTGGGGTAACGGCGAACAAATCAGATGGAATTTTGGTGGAGGTGAACCTACAATGCATCCGCAATTCATTGACATTTTAAAATATTTAAAGTCTCGAAATCAATGGATATTGGTAACTACAAATGGCAGTCGAAGTACAAAATTCTGGAGTGAAGCAATAAAATATATTAATAGTGTTAATATGAGTGCACATTTTGCTAGTATGGATCTATACCGAGGAAACGAAGAAAGATTCATTGAAAATTGTAAAATAATTATGGATCATCATGATAAAGTTGACGAAGATAATTGGCTTGAGATAAAACTAATGACCCCACCAGGATTTCTAGAAAGAGCAGAAACAATGCGTGATAAAATACTCAATATTTCACAGTGGCATACGCCTGGTGCAAACGGACGCATGAAGGGCTCACTTAGTTTAGTTCCTATTCGTGATATAAATAATTCGGAATCTCTTGTAAATTACAGTGACAATGAAATAGAATTTTTTAAGGAACAGTAGATGGTAGATTTAATTAATAAAAACATGTTTAATTTAGATAGTAGTATAAGACGTACTGCAGCCGAACGTATTGCTATGGTAGAACATGAAGATTGTCCACTAAATGTGTTAGAATCAGTTGCTCAGTTTGACACAGATCCGATAGTATTAAATGCTGTGTTGAATTCTGAACGTTGCAATGATGATATAGAAAAATTGATATATAAAAATAGTAACATTGATTTTGCTGCATGGTTAAAAGAATTTAAAATATTAGAAGCTTCTAAACCTAAACAAGTAGATAAATCCCATCCAATGCATAAAACATTTTGTAGTATTCCTTGGGTTCATGCTGGAACAAATGCAAACGGTACAATCAGAGCGTGTTGCCAAATGATTTTTAATGATTCGCTATCAAATGTAGGATTGATAAAAAAAGATGACGGTAGATTACTAAACTACAATGACAACATTTCGGAGCATCGTAATGCAAAGTTGTGGAAAACAGTCAGAAGTGACATGCTTAAAGGAAAACGAAGTTCTGTTTGTAAACTATGTTGGGAAGAAGAAGATTCATCCGATACAGATATACCGTCTTCTAGGCGCGCATATGCAAATCAATCATTTCCAGATACAATGGCAAAAGCACTTGATATGACAAATGAAGACGGCACGATATCCCATGCTGACTTTCCTATTGAATGGTGGGATTTGAGATTTGGCAATAAGTGTAATCTAAAATGTAGAACTTGTGGCCCATCAAATAGTGACTTGTGGTATAAAGATTATAAATCTATGCAAGAAGACGATGGCAACACTGATATTACAATTGATTTAGACGGCGAAAAAGCTGCAATTATAACAAATAAAAAAGGACAACTTGAAATACCACATATGAAAAGTTGGTACGAAGATTCTAGATTATGGAGCGATATTAATAATAATATTACTGATATTAAACGAATTTACTTTACTGGTGGCGAACCTACCATCAATCATAAACATAAAGAACTTTTAGAAAATATAATAGATGCTGGGCATTCCAAGAATGTTACCTTAGAATATAACACTAATGCAGCAGCAAGTACTAAAAGTTATTTTAAATTATGGAAACAATTTAAAGAGGTTTCATTGGGACTTAGTTTAGACGGGATGTATAGTCATTTTGAATACATTCGACATCCAGGTAAGTGGAATAAAACTGAACGCATTCTCAATGAGATTGATATTGCGCCTGGTATGGACAACTTAACAGTCAAAATAGCTCTTACGTGTAGTGTAATGAATGTATTTCATTTACCGGATTTTATGTATTGGATGAAGGAACAAAATTATAGCAGACTTAACAATGACATGCATGTACATTTGGTTTACGGACCGGCAGAATATAGTATACACCATTTACCCAACAGGCTAAAGCAAGAGGTTGATGAATTATATAATAGATTTATCAGTCATATATGGAAACGTTGGCCCGATGCAAGATGTACTACGCATGGTATGTTATGGTGTGAAATTACTGAACATACATTACGTCAGGTATTATCTCAAATGTGGAGTAAAGAACCAGATAGTAAAATTTGGAATAACTTTAAAGAAACAACTATAAAATTAGATAAGTTACGAAACGAAGATTGGAAAGAAAGTTTACCTGACCTAGCAGACGCCATAGAGAGAATGAATAATGCAGAACAAAGAAAACAAAGAACAAAACTTGCAGACCACTCCAACAAAAAATCTAAATCGCCCAAAATTTAATTTTGGTAGTGAAGATAGAGATCAAATTGTTCTGAGTGTTATTCAGCATGAAGAAGAAATGCGGCATGCTAATAGTCATCTTGGCAAACTAGACAACCCGGATGTTGAAAAGAAATATACACCATGGCGACAACGATATGATTCTGATGGTAAGTATCAGTATTGGAGTCACTTTAACAAGCCTCGAGCAGATAGTAAAATATCATTTGTTGTATGTCCTGCGTGGGGTGTTGTCTTCCCTCCATATAATGCTGCACGATTATCTGCCTTGCTTCGGCAGAACAGATATGAAGTTAAAGTATATGACACAAATATAAAAGCATACCATCATCTTAAAGAAACTTTAAATTATGATCCATGGGATGCAATTTATTGGGATCATTGGCAGGTCCCTAATTATGATAATTATATTAGAGATGCACTCAAACCGTTACTTGATGAAACTATACAGCAGATAATTGCCGATGGTTTTCAATTTGTTGGATTTAGTGTATATGCAACGAATCTTCTACCTACTTCATATATGATGACAGAATTAAAAAGATTAGCGCCTGAGATATGCATAATAATAGGTGGTCCAGAATCTTTTCAAGATTGGCTAGATGATAGAGATCCTAATCCCGAGCACCGTCACCCTAAGCACTTGGCTGATATAATAAATTCATTTGATGTTCGCATTATAGGCGAAGGAGAAGAAATGCTTTTAGGCTTTTTGGACAATCATGATGATTATCCAATGGCAGAAGGCCCTTATAATTTTGGCGGGGTCAAAAGCAGATTGGATCTTAACCAACTACCATTTCCCGATTACAGTGACTATAATCTCAATGAATATACTACTCAGGGCGGAGTAAGTATAGAAACCAGCAGAGGGTGTATTGCATTGTGTAGTTTCTGCAGTGAAACACATTTTTGGAAATTTCGTTCACGTGACAGTCATAATGTTATTGATGAAATGCAGCATCAAATTGATACATATGGAACAAATAGATTTTGGTTTGTTGATAGTTTAGTTAACGGCAACTTGAAAAGTTTTAGAGACTTAGTGGACCAAATCATTGAAAGAAAAATGGATATACGATGGAATAGTTATGCAAGGTGTGACGGTAGAATGGATTTGGATTTCTTTCATAAAATTAAAGCAAGTGGCTGTAGTCTATTAAGTTTTGGAGTTGAAAGTGGAAGCGAAAAAGTATTAGACGAAATGAAGAAGAAAATTAAAGTTTGGGAAATAGAAGACAATCTGCGTGACGCCAGAATTGCAAATATTGAAAATCATGTAAACTGGGTAATAGGTTTCCCTACTGAAACTACTGCCGATTGGTGTCATAGCCTACATGTATTATATAATACTAGAAATTGGGTAACTGTTATTAGCCCTGGTATGACTTGTGGCGATGCGCCTCTTAGTGATATGAATAAGAATTGGAAAGACTATAATATAGCATGGAATGAAAAGCCTTGGGATAATAAATTTATGAGTAATTGGTATACCCATGGATATGAAAATACCATCCTGCATCGTGCAATTAGATTAAAATACGTGAACCAATGGCTATCGATGTGTGTTAACGAAGCAGAAGGCTCAGTAATCAATGCCCAGAGCCGTCCCGGATTTGATAAGTTTGTAGATTTTAAATGGAATAATCCAGGAAAATATGTAGATTATATTCCGCAACAGGACAAGCAAGATTTTAACAAATTCAAGCATGACCGCATACAAGTTCAATTTGCTGCAAGTTTAGCAAACGAAAATCTACCTCATATGTGGATTATGTATAAAGCGTTTGGTGGTCATAGTTTTAAAATGATATGGGATCCAGAATTAGATATGGAAGAATTTGGTATGAGCCTTGCCACAATGTTATCGGGTGAAGCATCATGGAATGTCAATGACAACGGAGATTATGAATTTAAATGCTGGTACGAGTTTGAACACGTTGCACAGAATGATGATAAAACGATAGAACATTATGAAATAAAAAGAGAAGACATGTCATTCGAAAAACAAGTATTTGAAGCATCTGGTAATATATCAGAATTTGATGGGATTACTCTACATAATGAATGATGAAAATAAATTATTTAATGATATTTTTCTAAACAGAAGAGATGATGATGTAGATTATGCATTATTATCTCATCCCTCGCATAGTTGGAGAACTGTAGCACAGCCAACATACGCAGATTGGCTACAGGTATTGGATGAATTTACTCTAATAGATTGTTTTATTGATGCAAGGAAATATAATATGAGTTACTTGTGGAATTTGGGTAATCTTCAAGAAAAGTATCATAGTATACCTAGTAGTAATGGAGTGTTAACTGGATTAAGTTTTCTTAAAGACCTTGAAATAATTGATACCCTCGACCAGAAAGATTACAATAATCTATTCAGTCGTTTTTTAAGACTTGTATTGTTAGCATCTGAATTAGTTAACACCGAAGTCAAGTCGCCGCCAGTCTTGAGTAATATTGCCCATAACACTATTCATCCAGGCAGTACATTAGCACAAGCACACCAGATAATAGATAAGCCGCTACGAGTTATAGCAATGATACCCAAAGATAATAGTCGTATTAACATACCAATTAATACTATTGATGTTAATAAATATATAACTACCATATCACAACTAGAATCTAGTTATGATGGAAAACTGTTGGGATTCATTGAAAAAATCGAAGGGTTAGTATCTCATTTGCATCTTTATAGTTATCATGATGGTTGGAGTCAGCCTGACCAGCGAGGATATGTAAGAGATCCGGACTTTAACTTATTACGATTTGCAGAAAATTGCAATATCATATTACCGGATGATAGTGATACAGTATGTGTCACATTCCCTGGTATGAAAAAAGAAACAAAATTTAAAATAACGGATGACCCGATATTGGTTCGCAGGTTATTAGAATATGGTAACAATAATTGTTTTATAGAAAGATATTAAAATGGGATTTGTAGGAGTAACAAATTATAAAAAGACAAGTGATCGACTACCAGGTAAGCATCACAATATATTTGATGGTGGCAAAACACTAGTAGACATTAAACTAGAACAGTTGTTTGCCGCAGGGGCAGAGCATGTATATATTAGCACAGATGACACTGAAGTTTCAAATACCGATAATGTAACATATGTTCACCGAGATGCAGAGTATTGTAATAACGTTACACGATTTACATATGTATTGGAGAAAATATATAATGATGTTCCGGTTGACGATAAACAAGATGTTGTTTATACTTTTGTGTGTTGTCCATTATTTAATCGTTATAAAGAATTATATGATGCTTATACACTTAGTGGTAAAAATCAGATAGCAGTACACGCAAGTACACATTATTATTTGGATGTGAACAAACGTCCTATCAACTTTACATTTGGTTTATGGCACCCATACAGCCAGGGTATTGATCCAGTATATATGTTCCCTTATGCAGGCACTGTGTGTAAAATGCAAGACTTGCGTGAATCTAAATATATGATACCACTAGAGTTTGAATATTTTACTATGAACCAATTTGAAGCAATTGACATTGATGTGCGTGAAGAATTTGAATTAGCACAGACTTTATATAGGCATTACAAATGAATTTTAAAAAAAACTTAGAAATTAAGTTATGACATATATTTTGTCCATATGTTTATTAATTCTTTCTCAGTCAGATCTCTGACCAGAGTTGGATATGTGTATAAGTTTGCATCTGCTTGTATAAGATCACGGAAATTTTCATATGTTGGTTGTATATTTCTGTAATTATCAAACTTGTTGCTAGGCCTTAGGCAACAACAATTAACTGGATCAGTTATCAAATCAAACCGAATAGTCCTGTTTATCTCCAGCCACAGTACATGTGCTAACAACCGCTCACTGTCTCCTAGTCTCAGTAGTCTGTGTTTGTCTACTGTAAATAAATCACGTATATTATCTTCAATGTGATTATACGGACCTAAAAAGAATTGCTTTGCAGTCTCGGGTAACGTATAGAACATATAATCATCGACTACGGGGAACCCATTTTCAACAAACATTTCGTTTACTCCTACACACGTTGATTTGTTTTGGTGCATTAATCTTAGTGTATCTCGTATATGAATAAGTTGTTGTCTATTTTTAAAATACGGCAACGTATCTAATCTACTAGAAATAATCAAGTCTGGCTCATAGTCTGGAAATTTAGATTGGTATTCTGTTAAACACTCATAACTTGTACTTGTACTATAAACTTGTCCTAATATGTAATTTATCATAAACGTATCACGCATGAGCGGAAAGTCAAACACTCTTTTGGCATCTTGTCCATCGGTGTCCCTGACACTAGATGGATTAATAATATTATAATGAGTTCCTCTTGGACGGTCGCCTTTATTATTGCTTGTGTTGTTATAGAAATGGTCTCTTATCCATTTACTAATTATACGATCTCTTGATATTTCTGTTACAACATCTTGTACTATACTGAATAATCTCTTTTCGTCTTGTATTTTATACCAAGCAGGCTGCCATGGCAGTATGTTTTCTAGTACCTCTTCAGTACTCAGCCATTCTAAATCGTACCGCGGCGGTGGTATAGTTTCGCTATTTTTAGTTGTCATCAATTTAGACACAGTGTGCCATGTGTTTACAAATATTTTAATATCTGTAATGCCCAATTCTTCTTGTCTGTTTACTATAAATTTATTAAATAACTCAGATGTTTCTTTACTTAATCGGCATTGTCCTCTTAGTATAAATGCAATCTTCATTGTGTTTCCCCCTCACAAATCTATATTTTCTGAAACAAAATTTGCTAGTATTTTGTTAGGTACTGGACCATGGTGTGCAGTCACGTTAGATAACTTCAGATTAGGGTCAAGCCTGGTTATATCTCTTCCAAAGTCACTGTTCAACAAGTCAACAAGATCAATCTCTCCCATAAACGCCCGATGCATTTGATCGTTGCGATGTTTTAAATATTCCTGCATTAAATTTGAGCCAACATTAAACTTATCTAAAAACATATGTCTAAGACTAGTGTTTTCTAAATGATCATAACAGTATGTGTTAAAAAAGTTAAATGCGTAAACTCCAATTTCTTTCATACGGCTTACCATCTCAAAGTGCGCTAATGATGTTCGTTCTATGTAGCTTGTAAAATATCTAGGATATACATAGTCTTTGAATTCTGACTTTTGTAATCGATCTGCCAGATTAGCATTTAGGAATTCAGTACTCATATCATTATGAAACCATAAATCTCTGTACAGGCTTGTCCAGCATACAACTATTCGTTTAGGTCTATGTTTTCTGCTCATTAACCATATAATGTTTTGGAATATCGCTTCATTGCTACCACCGCCAATCCCCATGTTGATTACTGGTTGATTTGTAATGCTTTCAAACAACGCAGGCACAGTGCTGTTGGCTTGATTGCCTGATCCGGCAACATGTGAGCATCCAACAAAAACAACATAGTTTGAAAAGTCAAAATTGTCATCAAAATCAAAATCACATCTAAAACCTTGGTTGTTGAACTTATAATCAATGTCGTTTGTTAGCCATAGCCAGTTTGTATTTTGCAAAATATCCGAGTTTATATTGTATTTGTAGAGATCGTCATATCCGTGATACTTTAGGTGTATGCTACGATCTTTTTCAAAGTTACCATATGGAATGCGTAAATCTACTTCTGCCATGTTTCTATATATCTCCTGTTGACAAAGTATTTATCTATAGATAAATATTTGTCTAAACTCTGAAAGAGAAAATAATGAACTTTAAGTTAATAATGCCAATGGCAGGCGAGGGAAGTAGATTCTCAATTTACTAAATAATACTATGAAAACACTTATATTTGATCTAGATGGAACTTTGGTAGATTGTAAAAAATTACACCAGGATGGTTTCCGTTGGGCAGTTAGTCAACAATGTCCTGATGTAGTATATGATGATCATGAAATCGAAGGCTTACCTACTACGCAAAAAATAAAGTATCTTCAAGATAAAGGATTTGATGTTAATCTAGGTATAGATGAAATAAAGCGTGAACATACCAGAGTACACATACATGAATATGTAAAATATAATCAACAAATTTTCAATCATTTCCAAAGATTATATACCGACTATAACCTATGTTTAGCTAGTAATAGTCGTAGTGAATTTGTGTTTAAATGCTTAAATATTCTTCAATTGTGGCAATTTGAATGTGTGTTTTCTAGAGATTATGGTACAGCAAAACCTGACCCATGGATGTATAATGAGTGTATGAGAATTACTAATAGTAATCCTGAAGAAACAGTAATATTTGAAGACTCGCCGATTGGCATACAGGGTGCTAATTTAACAGGCGCAACAGTTATTCAAATAAAAGATAGTCTAGACTTGATAGAGAAATTAAATGAGTTTTAAATTAATAATGCCAATGGCAGGAAACGGATCGAGATTTTCCAACGCTGGATATACTCTACCTAAGCCATTAATAGATGTTCGTGGTAAACCTATGTTTGTACAGGCAGTGGAAAACATAGGTATGACATTTGATGATATGATTTTTATTATACAAAAGTCACATAATATTAAAGAAAAAGTGTTAAGTTATTATCCTACAGCAAAAATTGTAGAACTAGATGGTGTTACAGAAGGCGCAGCATGCAGTGTTCTTCTTGCTGATAAGTATCTTGATGAAAATGACAGTGTTTTTGTAAGCAACTGTGATCAGTTAATATCATGGGATCAACTAGATTTTAAATCTAAAATGAAGTATGATGGCGTTATAGTTACTTTTGATTGTCCAGAAAAAGATCCCAAATGGAGTTTTGCAAAAGTTGATATTTCAGGACGTGTCACAGCGGTTGCTGAGAAGGATCCCATTAGTGACATTGCATCTACAGGACATTACTATTGGTCTAAATGGAGCACATACAAAAAAAGTTTGTCAGATATGATTGAAAATAACGACAGATATAATAATGAATTTTATCTGTGTCCAGTGCTATCTTATACTATTAAACAAGGCGGTCATGTTGTCAACAGTCATGCAAGTGAAATGCACGGACTAGGAACACCTGAGGATTTAGAACCATGGTTAAATTTATAGCACACAGGGGTAATTATGACGGATCACAACCTGTGTGGGAAAATACAAAAGACTATTTAGAGTTTGCTTATCATGACAAAGGTTATGATGTTGAAATAGATGTACGTGCACATCGTGGAGTGTTATACTCAGGACACGACGAACCACTGCAAATTGCCAACACAGGCTTTTTACAACAGCCTGGTGTATGGTGTCATGCAAAAGATTTAGACGCACTACAAATACTATTAGATATGCGTACTCGTTGCTTTTGGCATGAAACAGACGCAGTTACACTAACCAATGACGGATACATATGGTGTTACCCAGGCAACTTTCCACGTCATCATCAAGCAGTCTGGTTAGATTTAGAAAACGTAGCACTACCAAGCGATACAACAGGAATATACGGGATATGCGGAGATAAAATATTAACTATCATATAGAAAAGCCATGGTTTATTGATTTATGAATTCTTATCACTTCACGTAATTCAATCTGGTCTCTTTAATATCAGAATTGCCCCAAACAGTGCCGCAATCTTTAACTTTTGCAGTGATACTAAAAATTCCAGTCATTTCTGATAAATCATCTTTGGTAGTAAAGAATGAAACGCGATTACCATCGGAAGTAATAGCATTAACATTCCATCCAGCCCAAGCAGTTGCCTGACGTTTAGAAATAATCTCAATATCTATAGTAACTTTATCACCTTTACTTCCAATGTATTCAGAACCAACTGAACGTTCTTCTAGTTCCTTTTTATTAGTATCACGTTTTACATATTCTGGAATGTAAGCAACAACACCAATGTGATAGCGAACATTGAGATTATCATCATTCTCTGCTAGAAATTCATGTATACTGGTTTCAAAATCGTTCATATTATCACCGAGAACTTTGAACATAAAATCCATTTCGAGACCTTTAATCATGTCATGTGCTTCTATCATGACATCCATAGTGATAAGAGAATTGTTCTCTGCCAAAATTTCCATGACATTTCGGTTCGCTTCTTTAACTTTTGCGAAGCGTTGAATCGTTTCATCAAGTTCAGGATCATAAATATCCACAAAGTCAGACTTGCCGCCACGTTTAACGTATTCGCCGTTAATCTTTTGTGCCATGATAGCAAGAGCAACTAACTGAACTTTTGATATAGACTGTTTTCCGTAAAGTTTTTCATTTACGAAATCGATATTACGTGTGGTATCTACGAAGTCGTGTGCATTCATAATGTTCATATCAGTTCATCTCGTTATGTTTTTGGTTCGAATTCAGACTAGTTTTTCTACTTGGTAACTACTTTGTAACTACGAACTTCAGCCCATTTACCACTGTTACTTAGATTGGAATGTAGTGCACGTGCATTGTCATATGATAACCCACTGACATGCATACTATCTGCATTTTCACCAAAGTTTTTTGCTGTTACTGACCACATAATGTTCTCCTTAACTAACTAACTTATACCATCTTTATAAACTGATTCGTTTACATTGTCAATAGTTTTTTGATATATCTTAATCATCCTCAACTATATTTTTCTACGTGTACTACAAATCCAACTTGACGATTTGGATCTCCAACATCATGCCCACTATCGTGTACAAATGGACCACGAATGTGGGTGTCACGGTCTGGCCGCCCAGTTTCTTTTGTATTGAAACCTTCGATATACGAAAGAGCCTCTTCTTTTGTTTCGAAGAAATAACTGTTTTTCTTATGCATGATGATTTCCTATCTAACTTATACATTCTTTATAAAGTGATTCGTCTATAATGTCAACCTTTTTCTCAAGATAAATAACTACGAATATAATAAAGAAGGATTTATAATATATGTTATATGCGAATGGATGTAGTTTTACATATGGTACTGGACTAGCAAATAAAGAAACTGCTTGGCCATATGAATTGGCTGAACTATTAGGATTTGATAGACAAGAGACAAAGACAGAAGCGGATCGAGGAGTTTCTAATTTTTATATTGTTCGTACAGCAATTAAAACAATAAGTGATATGCTTGCCAATGGTGAACGTCCATTTGTTGCAATTGGATTAACAACTCCAAATAGAAAAGAAC
>Ga0222715_10003168_pt1 | contig 14777 bp, 8 predicted proteins | sample C33_9DmetaG_FD_165056 | JGI IMG/M metagenome (GOLD analysis project Ga0222715, IMG submission 165056) | Estuarine water microbial communities from San Francisco Bay, California, United States - C33_9D | ecosystem: Environmental > Aquatic > Marine > Unclassified | place: USA: California...
TGCATAGCTCTCTTCAACGCTGTTTGAACTACGTTGTCTATACTTAATAATAGATTGGTTAACAGCCATATCGTAGTGTTCTTTGTCTAACTCAACATCTACTATACCGTCTGCTAATCTTAGACGAATGTAGTCTTCGATTTGATGCTTTTTAATATTGGCTGTTGGTAGAGAACTACTGTCAAATTCAATTTGTCCAGCACCAGTGCCTGTTACAGGATCAAATAATGAATCTGCAATTAGTGTACCATCTGCATTAAGTCCAGTTTTTAGGGTAGCCATACGTTATATCCTAGTTGCTTTACTATCTTATTTATCAGGATTGAAGGCTTACTGAACTTTGAGTAGCATCGTATCTGCGTTGATCCTTCCGTTCAGTTTGGTTTCAGTTGTTTTAATTACTGACATAAACTTACGTAATTGTATCTTACCACTCTTGTTGAATGTAGACAGTTGCTCTGTAGGCTTGCGTAGTGTCTTTTGTACACTCTCGTCCTCTTTAAAGCCTGTTATAGTCGTACCTTTGACTGTTAGTCCGGTGCCTGAGCGATCCAGTCCTTTAGGATCAACGTTTAGGGCTACATACTTGCCTAACTTGCGTGTCTTGGTGTTGTAAACCCAAAGCTCGCTGGCTCCAATAATTTCTACAGGATTGACACTGACCAATTTAAGGTCGGTATCTTCTTTCTTAAACTTGAGTTTGGCTACTAGCTTGTCCTTGCTTGGGCTTTTCTTAACCCTTGCTTTGCGTGTGGTCTTTTTGAGTTGTGCAAATGCATCACATTCCTGCAAAAGAACGTCCCACCAAGCAATATGACGCTTCCAGTCTGCTGGCTTCATGTGTGCATAGCCTTCTTTGGCTTGCTCGTCGCCTGCTTTTACTGCGGCTAGCTCTTCTGTTAATGCTTGTTTGTGTAGAGTTGCAAACTCTACAACCTGACCAATACGTGCCTGAGGTAGCTTTTCAGCTTTGAATAGGTTGTATGCATCAGGGGCGGCTTTTTTGTCGTTTAAGATTACTGCATCATAACGACCTTCAAGTTCGCCTAGGATCTCTTCCACTTTTTCGTCAAGGCGGTCTTGGATAGTAGGCTTATAAACTTGTCTGCTCATCTTGGCTTGGCGTTTTTCTTCAGCTTCTTTTGCCGCAATCTGAGGTTCACCAATACTAATCAGCGTTGCAATGGCTTCTCGAACATAATCACTGGCATCTCCTGGAATACCCGAGGTACCTGCAAGGCTTTCCCAATATGTGTTCCACGCAGGATGCACATTAGGCATACCATTGGTTAAACAACGAGCAATGCTACACGCCACCGTAGGCATCTTATAATTAGGAGCCGCTTTCGCCGCTTTGATATCACGAGCAGTGTACTCGTTATTCTTCATCCATTCCCACAAGTAAGGAATTAGATCTACCTGTTTATACTCAGCATAATAAAAATCTAATGCTCTGCGTCGAGATTTATGAAACTCTTCGCCAGACCAGTCAAGTGCTCCTTCCCAATTTGGTTCTGCAAGTTTTGCTCCTCTACGTATTTTAGGAGACAATTTCTTTGTTTTGCGTTTTGCTGGAGCCTTAATAGCCATAAAATTTCCTCGCTTTTCTAACTACAATATGTATGATAACACGTCTTGCTATATATGTCAACCGATATGTTTGGCGGTAAATAACACTAACAAATGAGGAAATTGGACTACTATGCCTAGATTAAGCCTATGGAGAGATGGTGCTCACACCAATGATTACAAGTTTATGGATGGAAGAATCCGTGAAATGATGACTGTTGGCGGTACTGGAATATACCTACACAAGTATATCGGCACCAAAGATCAAGGCGACAAGGGTGATGCAACACAACCACAATACCTAAATCAAAGTGAACAAAATATTCAAGACTTGTTGTTTGTAGAAAACAGAGATCGCAAGTACGACGATGATGTTTACGCACTGCGTGGACATTACACTCGTGGCGACAGCGATTTTGATCTAACACAATTTGGTATCTTCTTAAGTGCTGGCACTATCATTATGACATTCCATTTAAATGATATGGTTTCTACACTAGGTAGACGTATTATGTCTGGTGATGTTATTGAACTTCCGCATTTAAAAGATTTTCATCAGTTAGATGAAGGCGTTCCAGCCGCACTAAAACGTTATTATGTTGCAGGAGATGCAAGTTATGCTAGCGAAGGTTTTAGTCCAAGTTGGTGGCCTCACTTATGGCGTGTTAAGTTTGAGCCACTTGTTGACGCACAAGAATACAAAGACATTATTGATAAAATTACTATCAGTGAAGATAGTACCACAACTATTGCACAAGTACTAAGCACGTATGATAAAAACATTGCTATCAATGACGCTGTAGTTGCTCAAGCAGAAGCAGAAGTTCCAAGAAGCGGCTATGACGTTGAACACTTGTTTGAACTTAAAAAATTTAGTGGTAATGTTGAAGATACACCTACAGCAGATGATACTCATAGAAGTACAACCGACGAAGATGCTACCGCCAGTAATAACGAAGCAAACGAGAGCCAGCTAGCTGATGTTAGGTTAACAGGATATCTAACTGGCGATGCGTTTGGTGACAACATCGGAAGTGGAATTTCTTTCCCAACTTCGCCTTCTACTAACGATCTTTTCTTACGTTTAGATTTCTTACCAAATAGATTATTTAAATATGATGGTAATAGATGGGTTAAACAAGTAGATAGAGTTAGAAGTGGACTAACACCTCTTACACCTTTAAATACTACATTGCGAGATGGTTTCCGCGAAAACGATACGGTTTACGTTGATCCGCAAGATGATACAAATACTATACCAGAAAGACAAAGTCTCTCAAAAGCACTAAGACCAAAGGCAGACAATAATGGCTGATACATTTCATAAAAACTTTTACTATGATGGACAAATACGCAGATTCGTTCAGCAGTTTATTCGCATGGTTAGTAATTTTTATGTAGAGTTTGGTAGCGAAACTGCTGAAGGCGCAACTGCAATTCAACGTATTCCAGTTATGTATGGTGATCCTAGTAGACAAGCCGCACAGATTATTCGCGGCAACAGCGAAAACACCTTACCAAATGTTCCTGCAATGAGTGTTTACATTACTGATTTACAATACGATAGAAGTCGAGTACAAGAACCTTATCATACCAGTAAAATAAGTTTTCGCTCTCATAGATTAGACGTTGACACTAACACATACGATGAATCAAAGTTTGATAGTTATACTGTTGAAAGACATATGCCTGTTCCATATTTACTACAACTTAGTTTAGATATCTGGACTAGTAATACTGAACAGAAATTACAGATCATGGAGCAACTTGCTACACTATTCAATCCAAGTCTTGAAATACAAAGTACTGACAACTATATAGACTGGACTAGTTTGAGCACAGTCTTACTTACGCAAACACGATGGGATAGTAGAAGTGTTCCAATGGGCACAAATACAGATATTAGTATTTCAACTATGAACTTTGAGTTGCCAGTTTGGATTAGTCCTCCAGCTAAAGTTAAGAAGCTTGGTGTTATTCAAAAAGCCATTGCAAGTGTTTATGAAGCTGATGGTAATCTCAGCAAAGATATTATCGATGATACTTCTTATATGTCAAGACGTATAGTTGAGCCTTTTGGATATAGTATTATATATACTGGTAACACACTTACTCTTGTTAAAGGTGAAGCTGTTGCCGAAATAGAAGGTGAACTTATACTAGGTGATCGAAACAAAAATACTGCTAATTGGAAAGATTTAATAGACTATTACGGAGAACTTAAAGAAGGTACATCCGAAATTAGATTAACAAATGTAGAACGCACTTACGAATCAACATTATTTGTTAGTTACAATCCACAAGATACTGCACAGTTATTAGTTACAGCTAGAGACGAGGACACTTTTCCTCCTAACACCATTGATGGTGGTCTTGATGGTATAATTGATCCTTATAATAGCAATATTATTAACCTTATGTACGATAACACTGGTGCATATTCTCCTGGACAAAACAGACCTACAGCTAGACAAGGACTACCTGTACGTTATCTAACACTAGGGCGCATTGGTAGTTCTGATAACGCTGAAAGTGCTGAAGTTTGGGGCGGTGGGCAAAATCGCAATTTTGTTGCCAACGAAAATGACATTATTGAATACACACCAGGCGACGGTCGTTGGCGTGTTATATTTGATGCTAGCACAGAAAACGGTGTAGAGTATGTTACAAACTTAAATACAAACATACAATACAAGTGGTTTAATAATCAATGGACAAAAAGCGTAGAAGGTCTGTATCGCGAAGGCGAGTGGCGAATAGTGCTCTAATAGCAACAGGATGCGTTATCTACGCTCTTGATACTAAACGCTATCTATTTTTATTACGAAGCGACGAAGGCAAGTACGGTAATACTTGGGGTATTGCTGGTGGCAAGGTTGAGAACCAAGAACGCACAGTCACCGGATTACAAAGAGAAATAGTCGAAGAAATTGGCGAAATTGATATTAAAAAGATTGTGCCATTGGAAACGTTTGTTAGTGACAACGAAAAGTTTACCTTTTATACATATCTAGTTACAGTAGAACAAGAATTCCTTCCAACACTCAACAAAGAACACGAAGGCTATTGTTGGGTGTACTTACACAAATACCCCCGTCCATTACATCCGGGGGTATCGCGTAGTTTTAAGTTTGATCGTATAGTTGAGAAGTTAGAAACTATTCAAAAATTATCCGATGTCAGCTTCCTTAATGAAGTCCCAAATACCAATGTGACGAACGTTGTCTAGCTCTTCCCATTCTTTAGCAAAATTACCATCAGGTTCTTCTGTGATGTATACAAACTCTGTATCTGGATATGTTTCAAAAACAGTCTTAGCACTTTTAACCCAGAAAGGTTTTTCTTCTGGTTCAGTCTCAAATCCTAGTAAAAACACTTTACTATGTCCATCAAATGCGGCTAGGTATGCGGCTATTGCACCAGCGTTCCAAGGCGGATCTTGTGGTGTTAGATACATTTTGCCTGGATACTTTAGTACCATGTCTGCATTAGTGTAAACAACATTGTTGTCAGCATAGCCTGAATCTATAATTGGTTTAACATTATCGTCGCTAATAGCTACTAGAAAATCACAATCAATACTGCGCCATGTTTCGTTTGTACCATAAGTCTGTAATTTATTACTTGCTAGAAGACCGCCTCTATGATTTTTAATTTTTCTTAGTAGTGTTCCGTTTTTCATTCCAGAACTAGTACCGTTGCCTATTACAACAGCTTGTGTAGTTAAATAATTATTAAATACGCTATTAGCAACGTATTCTGTTGTGCGTTCTGACGATCCGCCGGTGAATTCTAATAGTGTTACAATATCTTCACCTTCATATGTAGCACGAAACTTTTGTTCAATTTTATACATTCTAGCAAGCTCCTTAATAGGTTATATAGTATATTTATCAATAGACCTTAGGTAATGTATGTAGCGAAAACTTTTACACTATTTCCTGTAGCACCACCTGTGTAGAGTAATCTAACATTTCCTGTGCTAATATCTGTTGTTAGATCGCCTAATGATGTGTTAGTGGATACTTCGCCATACACTGTTATAGTTGCTGTTGTTCCGTTGTGTACCACTAGTGCTTCAACAATGTCAAAGTTTGTACTGTTGGCTACTGTGACCAAATACTTTGCGCCTCTGTAGGTTGATGCGCTGAATGTATCAACAGCGGTGGCACTTGTGCCAACTACGGTTGCTGTTGGCGATGACGCCATACCATATGTTTGTGCATCTAACATTCCACCTAGTTGTGGTGTAGTGTCTTGAACAATGTCTGTTAGGATATTGTTGACAAAAGTTAAATCAGTAGTATCAATCGTAATAGGATCTGCTGTAGTTAGACGCCACAGTGAGTTAGAATAACTAGTGCCTTCTGTGATAGGCACCATTGCGCCACTGGTAACTACTGCATTAGAATTAAAATCTAGTGAACGTTGCCAAGTTCCATTACTGCCGCCGCCAACTGTGTTTACTAGATAAACACCATTTTTGCTTGCGTCAGTTTGTGCAGTAACTAGTATACGATCTGCTACTTGTAGATTTACTCCGTCTACAGTAGCAGGTGCGCCGCCTGATAATGTTATGTTAGAAACTGTAACTACCCGACAACTATTCTTATAGTCTGAGTCACGAAGTTGAGTCTGCCTAGGTCTGGTTAGTGCCATCAAAAAAATCCACGTAGTGTTATAGTTACAGTATTTATTTGATTATGTACAAATAAGAAAAGGGCCCAGAGGCCCTTTTCTAGTAGAGTTTTTATGTATTATCTACCAACTGCAATTTCAATAACACCACTGTTGCCATCAAAGTTTGCTAGTGCTTTACCAATAATCATTCCTGCTTTTGGTTCGCTTGTAGCTCTTGTTGCTGTTCCGTTTGGACCAGCTACCATGATGTCGCCCTTGCGGCATGGACCTGAGATCTTAGTTGGAACACGACCTGTATATGCAACAGCAACCACTGTTGCGCCAGTTAAGCCTGTGTTCATTAAGAAGCCAGGAGCGGTAGAAACAACGCCTGCAATTCTTGGAGATCCAGGAGCAGCCTTTGTGACTTCTTCTGCACCACCAAATTCAACAACAGTACCTGCTTCATACTTCATATCACCTACATAGTTTTCAGCCAAGTCAGCGTATTGTGCATTGGTTGCAGTACCAGAGAATACGCTAGTTGATAGTGTATTGCTACTTGGGTTGTATGTAAGACCTGTGTCAGTCTCGATACCTTGTGTACCTGTAGCACCATCAACAAATGTTAGGTAAACAGTTTCGTTTGTTGCGTTATTTGCTGTTGCTGTAACATTAGTTGCTGTTGTTGCTGTACTAGCATTACCACTTAATGAGGCTGTAATAGTACCAGCACTGAAGTTACCTGAGCCATCTCTAAACACTATAGTTGAACCAGTGTTAGCATTTGTAGCGTTTGATGTTACAGTAAATGTTCCACCTTCACTACTTACACTACCACTAATACCGTTACCGCTTGTAGCACCTGCTCCAACATAGTTACCAGTTGTATCAGTTCCTAGTGCAACTGAGTTAGCGGCAATGGTTGTAGCAAATGATACGTTACCTAGGTTGGTCATTGTACCACTACCAGTAACATCGCCTGTTAGAGTAATTACCGGATCACTTGTTGCTGTTGTTGTGATAGATACGTTACCTAGGTTGGTCATTGTGCCACTACCAGTAACTGCGCCTGTTAGTGTGATTACTGGATCGCTTGTTGCTGTTGTTGTAATGGAAACGTCGCCGCTACCATTAACACTTGCACTACCTGTAACTGCTCCTGTTAGGCTTAGTGTACGGGCTGTTTGCCAAGTACTTGCTGTATCAGCATTACCTGTTACGTTACCTTCAATGTTAGCAACCAATGTACCAGTTGTGATTGTTAGGTCACCACTTGAAGCACCTGTTGCTGTAGTAGTGCCTACTATAAATTTGTCAGCTGATTCGTCCCAACCAATAAACGCATTGTCACCTGTTGAGCCTCGTTCCATAACAATACCTAAGTCATTAGCATTGCTTGTTGCACCATTGTTAAGTTCAATTAGAGCATCACTTACTACGGTGTTAGTTGTGTTTAGTGTAGTGGTTGTACCATTAACTGTTAAGTCGCCACTAAGTGTTAGGTTAACACCGGTTGCATTACCAGTAATTGCTGGTGCGCTAATTGTTGGACTTGTTAGAGTCTTGTTTGTAAGTGTTTCTGTACCAGCTAGTGTAGCAAAACTACCATCACTTAAAGCACTATTGAATTGTGCTGTTGTACCAGATACTGTGTTACTACCTAGTGCAATAGTTTTGTTGGTTAGTGTTTGTGTATCATCTGCACCAACAATATCATGTGTATTTGTGCCATCAAAGATCTGCCATACATCTGAAGTTTCGTTGTATAACATTGTTGCGGCATTGCTGTCACCACGTAGAATTCTAATACCACCGTTTTCACTTGGAGTACCGCTGGTAAAGTCTGCATTTAGATCTAAAATATTATCAGCAAAACTAACAGATGCACCTGTACCACTAATAGTACCTGTAACTGTTAGCCCGTCGTTAACATAAACTACACCGGTGCCGTTAGCTGTCAGTGTTAGGTTTGTGTCTGTTGAACGACTTTCAATAGCATCAACATCAATACTGTTTGAGAAAGTAATAGCATTGCCATCGCTTGATGTAATGTTGTTGCCTGCTTGAACTTGTACAGTACCTTTTAGTGAGATAAGTCCTGAACCAGTTGGATCAAGTTCAACGTTACCTGAGCCCGATGTTTGAATACTTAGGTTTTGGTCAGAGTCAGCACTAACAACGATTGTACCTGAATCGTCTTGTAGAACTTTTTGACCATTAACGTAAAGTGATCCTGAGGACACATAAACGTCACGCCATGCAAATGATGAGCTACCTAGGTCGAAACCTGTTGAACCGTCAGAGTTAACTGCTGGAATAATACCGCTTCCAGTGATTGTGAACAGACTTGTTCCATCAACTGTTACTGCAATATCACTACCTGAGCCTGTGTCGTTTAATGCAATACTAGTATCGTTTTGTGCGATACTTGTTGTTGCTAGGTCACCACTAATGGTACCTGATGTTACGATGTTACCTGTTGCGGCATCAATTGTTAATGCACCAACGGTAAGACCGTTCTTTACTACAAAATTACTATTTGCCATAGTTCCATATCTCCCTTCTAGCAAATTGGGGAGGAGTTATTCCCCTCCCCTTATTTTATTATACTACGATGTAGTGTTTAGCGGCTCTTACTGTTGAAGTTCCACTTGAACCTGTACCTTGTAGTAGTACGTTACCGCCACTAATTGTGACGCTGTATGTCATAAACGCTGTTGTTCCATCTGCAACTGTTTGAGCGTATTGTGTCATTGTAGCAGTTGTACCATCGTGGATTACTAAAATCTCATCTGATTGGTAATCTGTTCCGTTGGTTGCTTGTACAACAAACTTGGCAGTTCTGTAAGTTGCTGCCGCAAAACTTACAACAGTTGTAGCACTTGTTCCGACACTTACTCCTGTCTTAGATTCAACAAACGCACCGTCTGAGTCATAGTAGCTTGTGATTGTACCTGAGCTTGTACCAGTGTAAATGTTAAGAGCACTGTTTGTTGGCTCAATCTTCATATAACCGTTACCACTTGAGAGACCGTCTAGTGAACTTGTTGTAGTAATAATACGTGCATCAATAACGTCGCCTGTTGCTGGTGCTTCAGTAAACGTTAGTGTAGTTCCACTAACACTGTAAGCACTTGTTGGAATCTGTACCACACCGTTAATACTAATCATTGTTGCGGCAGTAGTTGTTGATTCACTTAGTGTAAATGCTGTAGTGCTATCGTCACCATTGAAACTATCTGCTGTGATAATTGTAAAGTCACCGCTTAGGTTTTTCCAAGTTGCGCCTGTATACACTTCTGCACTACCATTTGTACTATTGTAGCGTAACATACCTTGTACGCCAGTACCTGGACGTTCACCAGTAGTACCTTTTGGAATAATCATTGAATCAGTACCAACAACTGTTAGTCTTGAATCTGTTACTAGATCACCAGCAGTACCGTCGCCACCAATAATAACTGTGTCATATGTTGCGCTTGCTACAACACGGAACAAGCCTGCTACTGTATCACCTGACCAAAGAATGTCTGATCCTGCGGCGCCAGCACTGTTGCCAGTTAAGTCACCACTAATTGTGATATTAGCAAATGAACTTGTGCCACTTGATGTAACATTACCTGTTAGATCGCCTGTAACATCGCCTGTTAGATCTGCTGTGATTGTGCCTGCGGCAAAGTCACCGTTTGCATCACGAGCAACAACTTTACTTGCTGTATTTTGATCTGTTGCATCAACTGCTAGTGTTAGTGCGGCACTTTCGCTACCACCGTCACCGCCAGTGATGTAACTACCGTTTGTAATACTTGCTACATAGTTGCCTGTGGTATCTGTACCTAGTGCAATACTGTCAGCGGCAATAGTTGCTGTTAGTGTTACGTTGGTACTACCATCAATGCTTACACTACCACTTAGGTCACCAGCTAGTGTGACTGTACGTGCATTCGCCCAAGTGCTCGCTGTTGTAGCGTTACCACTTAAAGCACCACTGAAAGTTGTTGCTGTTAGCGTATCAGTACTTGGGTTAAAGGTTAGACCTGTATCAGTTCTAATTTCTTCAGTACCTGTTGCGGCTTCAGCGAACATAATAAAGTGTGAAGCATCTGTTGTGTTTGTAGCTGTTAGGTTAACTGCATTCGCATCATCTGCTGTACCAGTTAAGTCACCAGTTACGTTACCTGTTAAGTTACCAGTAATACTTGTGCTTGCGCTTAGTGTTGTAAAGCTACCTGCTGCCGGTGTAGTTCCACCAATCACTGTGCCATCAATAGCACCACCATTTACATCAACGGTTGTAAATGTACTTGTGCCACTTGATGTAATATTACCAGTTACGTTGCCTGCGACATTACCAGTTAGGTTACCAGTTACATCACCTGTAACATCACCTGTTAGGTTACCAGTTACGTTACCTGTAACTGCACCTGTTAGGTTACCAGTTACGTTGCCTGTAACATTACCAGTTACATCACCAGTTAGGTTACCAGTTACATTGCCTGTAACATTACCAGTTACGTTACCTGTAACATCGCCAGTTAGATCTGCGGTTACATCAGCAAATGTTACGCTATCACCTGTACCAACAGCTTGACCAATAGCTAGTGAAACACTATTACCAACATCGTTTGCTGTTGCTGTAACACCAGTACCACCTAGTACCTTTAAGGTATCTGAACCAACAGTCATTGTACCGCTAGTTGTACCATCACTAAATGTTAAGATTGTGCTTGTTGCGGCAGTAGTGACTGCTGTAACACGACCTTTCGCATCAACTGTGATAACTGGGATTGCACTTGAGCTACCGTATGTATTTGCTGTAACACCGCTGTTTGCTAGTGTTAGAGCGGCACTTACGTTTGCTGAACCATCAATGCTTGTACTACCTGTTGCATCGCCTGTTAGGCTTAGTGTACGAGCGGTTTCCCAAGCACTTGCTGTATCTGCGTTACCGGTTACATCACCAGTTAAATCACCTGTAATGCCACCGCTTGCACTTATTGTTGTAAACGCACCTGTACTTGCGGAGTTAGCACCAATTGCTGTACCATCAATTGCGCCGCCATTAACGTCGATTGTTGTGAACGTTGATGTGCCACTTGATGTAATATTACCAGTTACGTTGCCTGTAACATTACCAGTTAAATCACCTGTAACATCACCGGTTACATCACCAGTTACGTTACCTGTTAGAGCGCCTTCAAATGTTGCGGCTACTAGTGTACCTGCTGTAATTGTTAAATCGCCAGTGCTTGCACCTGTTGCTGTGGTTGTACCAACAGTAAACTTATCAGCAGATTCGTCCCAACCAATAAACGCATTGTCACCTGATGAGCCACGCTCTAGGATTAGACCTAAGTCATTAGCATTAGTACCAGTTGTGCCTGAACCTAGTTCAATTAATGCGTCTTCAATAGTTGTGTTTGTTGCGCTGTTTGTAACTGTAGCACCGTTAACTGTTAGGTCACCAGTAATAGTTACGTTTCCACCAACACTAGCATTATTAGTTACTGTTAGGTCGTTGCCAATAGTTACGTCACTTGGTAGACCAATTGTTACTGAGTCAGAGCCGTCGTTGCTTACTGCAACTTCAACTTCGTTGGATGTACCAGCAAAAGTTAGTGTTCCGCCACCAGCTACTGATTCAGTGTTTGTTGAGTCTGTGATATCAAAGCCAGTAGCAATAGCACTTGTTGTAACTGCGGTAATTAAACCTTTGCCGTTAACTGTAATAGTTGGAACTGCGGTTCCGCTACCAAATGATCCTACGTTAGCATTCACTGTTGCTAGTGTGGTTGAAATAGTTGCTGTATCGCCTGCGTTCTGGAATGTAGCACTGCCACTTGCGTCGCCACTTAGTGCTACTGTAACTGCACTGCTTAGTCCATCTGCATCATCTGCTGTACCAGTTACGTTACCAGTTACGTTACCTGTTACGTTACCAGTTACGTTACCAGTTACGTCACCTGTAACATTGCCAGTTAGGTTACCAGCTACTGATGTAGTTGTTAGTATGCCTGTGCTTGGGTTATAAGTTAGGCCTGTATCTGTTTCAATACCTTGAGCACCTGTTGCACCGTCAACGAATGTTAGGAATACACTTTCGTCTGTTGCGTTATTTGCGGTTGCTGTAATGTTGGTTGCTGTAGTTGCTGTATCAGCGTTACCAGTTACGTCACCTGTAACATCACCTGTTACATTACCAGTTACGTTACCTGTAACTGCACCTGTTAGGTTACCAGTTACGTTGCCTGTAACATTACCAGTTAAATCACCTGTAACATCACCAGTTACATCACCAGTTACGTTACCTGTTAGGTTACCAGTTACGTTACCTGTAACTGCACCTGTTAGGTTACCAGTTACGTTGCCTGTAACATTACCAGTTAAATCACCTGTAACATCACCAGTAAATGTTGCATCTGTGCCGTCTGTTCCGCTATCTAGGACACTTGTTCCATCACCTGCTAATACATCACCAGTTAAGTTGCCAGTTACGGCGCCAGTGAATGTTGCATCTGTACCATCTGTTCCGCTATCTAGGACACTCGTTCCATCACCAGCTAGTACATCGCCTGTTAGATCACCAGTTACATCACCTGTTAGGTCTCCAGTAATGCCACCGCTTGCTGATAGTGTAGTAAATGCGCCAGTTGAAGCAGTTGTACCACCAATTGCTGTACCATCAATAGCACCACCGTTAATGTCAACTGTTGTAAATGTACTTGTGCCACTTGATGTAACATTACCAGTTAAGTCGCCAGTTACATCACCAGTTAGATTGCCTGTAATGCCACCACTTGCTGATAGTGTAGTAAATGCACCTGTGCTTGGAGTTGTAGCACCAATTGTTGTAGAATCAATAGCCCCGCCGTTGATGTCAACAGTGGCAAAAGTGCTTGTGCCGCTTGATGAAACGTTACCTGTTACATTGCCTGTTAAGTTGCCTGTTACGTTACCTGTTACGTTACCTGTTACATCACCAGTTACATCACCAGTTAAATCACCTGTTAGGTTAAAAGAAGCATTTGAAACTGTAGCACCGTTTAGGTTTACTGTTCCACTGAAGGTTGAAGTTCCAGCTGAAGTAATATTGCCAGTTACGTCACCAGTTACATTACCAGTTACGTTGCCTGTAACATTACCAGTTAAGTTACCTGTTACATCACCAGTTACATCACCAGTTAAATCACCAGTAAAAGTAGTTGCTGTTAAACTGCTAACACCGGTAACATTACCACCTGTAATACTAACAGTACCATCTGTTAGTTCGCTACCTGTAATTACTGCGGCCTGGAAATCTGCATAAGAGTTTCTAGTCACCGCGCCAGCAGTTCCGCCAGTCTCGGTGGTTAGCATAGCTTCAAACTGTGCAGTATCTTCTTTCCAAACAAATGCGGCGTTAACGTTGGCACCTGATCCACCTACTTGTGTTAGGTTTCTGTTTGCAAGAATACCAATATCCCTGTTGGGTGATCCTGTATATCCATTGTTAAAAACAATTAACGGATCGTTAACATACGTGTTAGTACTTGATACTGTTGATGTTGTACCACTTACTATTAAGTTACCATTAATGGTGATGTTAGAAGCAAATGTTAGGTTGCTTGCAAACAGACCGCCTGTAAGCGATGCTGATTCAATTTTAGCCGCATTAACTTCACCATCACCAATTTGGTTATTTAAAATTCTTGTAACTGCCATTTCGGTGCTCCTGATTAAATTTCTATGTATTACATAGAAATTTAATTTAAATTTCTATGTAAGAAAATACCTTACTTAGATATATTTATCGAAGTCGCAGAGAATCGTTCTGTAGCATTATAAAAATACAGATTCTTTTAAAGGGGGATTGTTAGCTGATTTGCTAAAGTTATTTATACATTTATGTAAGAAACAGTGAACTTAACTGTGCTAGTTCCGCTATTGCTAGTGCCTTGGAGCAACACATTACCACCACTAATAGTTACAGAATATGTTATAAATTGCCCATTGGTATCTAGTTGAGCATATTGTGTTTTATATGCAGTTGATCCGTTGTGTAATACTAAAACTTCATCTGTTTGATAATCTGTGCCGTTGGTTGCTTGTAAAACAAACTTTGCACTTCTGTATGTAGTGGTAGCAAAACTATTAATGGTTGTTGCGCTGGTTCCTACACTAACTCCGATATTGCCTACTAGATCCGCAGATTGATGCTTGTACCAATTAGATCCGTCAAATATAAAGAAATCTCCAGACGAATTTACATAATAATCTCCAGCATCAGCCGAGGTTGAGCTTGTTGGATCTGCTACTAAATCATTTCTAAATCTATTTTCTCTAGAAATTGCTGTTGCTAGATATCTAATGTCAACTTCATCATCAGTTAATGGGGCTTCACTAAATGTAATCTGTTGGTTAGCAATAGTATAAGTATTTGTATGTTGTACAACACCGTTCCAGGTAACAATAATAGAATCAACAGTTGCATCATTTGACAAATTGAAGGTTGTAGAATTTCCGTCTCCTTGGAAATTTTGTATAGCGAGCTGACTTGCACCAACAGTAGTCCAGCTTGTTCCGTCGTTGTATTCAATAAGACCGTT
>Ga0222715_10003175_pt1 | contig 14756 bp, 20 predicted proteins | sample C33_9DmetaG_FD_165056 | JGI IMG/M metagenome (GOLD analysis project Ga0222715, IMG submission 165056) | Estuarine water microbial communities from San Francisco Bay, California, United States - C33_9D | ecosystem: Environmental > Aquatic > Marine > Unclassified | place: USA: California...
TTATAGAAGCATTTAGAGGTGTAGGTAAATCTTGGATTACTTCAGCATTTGTATGTCACCAATTATTACTTAATCCACAACGTAATATACTTGTAGTATCTGCATCTAAAAGCAGGGCTGATGATTTCAGTACATTTACACAAAGATTAATAGGTGAAATGCCAATATTACAACATTTACAACCTAGAGACAATCAAAGACACTCTAAAGTTAGTTTTGATGTAGCACCTGCGTTAGCATCTCATGCACCCTCAGTTAAATCTATGGGTATTACAGGACAGCTAACAGGTTCACGTGCAGATTTAATTATTGCTGATGACGTAGAGAGTGCTAATAACTCTCAGACACAGTTAATGAGAGACAGATTAGGTGAAACAGTAAAAGAATTTGATGCAATTATCAAACCTGAGGTAGGAAGAATTATATTTCTAGGTACACCACAAACAGAGATGTCATTATACAATGACTTAGAAGAACGTGGTTTTAAAACTAAGATATGGACAGCGTTATACCCTAGTAAACAGCAATTGATAAGCTATGGGCATAAGATAGCTCCTATGATTGCTGACATAACAGATAACGAAGGTAAACCAACAGACCCTAAAAGATTTGACGAAGTAGACTTATTAGAACGTATGTCATCTTATGGTCGTTCTGGTTTTAATTTACAATTTATGTTAGACACAACAATGTCTGACGCAAATAGATACCCTTTAAAATTAAACGATTTAATTGTACTCTCAGGTTGTTCAACTTGGAAGGAAGCGCCGGCTAAATTAGAGTGGGCTTCTGGTTCACAACAGATAAAAGACATAGACCCTGAGATACCAAACGTAGGTTTAAAAGGTGACTACTATGTAGCACCCATGCACACAAGCCCTGAGTTTACTCCTTTTGAGGGGTCTGTAATGTCAATTGACCCTTCTGGTCGTGGGGAAGACAAAACAGCGTATGCGGTGCTTAAAATGCTACATGGAGTGCTTTATTTGACTGCTATAGGTTCATTAGATGGTGGTTATAGTGAAGATACTCTTGCTAGATTGTCACAAATTGCTAGACAACAGGATGTAAACTATGTTGTTATTGAGAGTAACTTTGGTGATGGTATGGCTACACAGCTATTAAAGCCTATTATGGCTAAGATACACCCGTGTGAAATAGAAGAAGTAAGACATAATATACAAAAAGAGAAGCGTATTATAGATACTTTAGAGCCAATTATGAATAACCACAAGTTAGTTATTGATGATTTACTTATTAAAGAAGACTTTAAACTAGAACCTGACCATCAGTTGTTTAGACAGATGACTAGGATAACAAGAGATAAAGGAGCTTTACGACATGATGACCAAATTGATGCGTTATCTATTGCTGCTAATTATTGGGTACAGCGTATGGATAGAGACCAAACCTTATCTTATAACCAACATAAAGAAGATTTACTCGACCAAGAACTTGAACGATTTATGGAGACAGCCATTGGTAAAGAACCAGAAGAGGACAGATTTATATAATATGGATGACAAAACATTAGAAGTTACTGCTAATCGTATTAAAAAACACGAAGGTAAAGAATATAGACCTTATCAATTAGAATACAAAGGTAACATGAATAAGACAGTAAAAGAAGACTTTTATACAGTTGGTTATGGACATGTTATTACAGGCGAAGTTAAAGATATGTATAGTGAAGAAGAAATAGAAACGTTTTTTCAACAAGATTTTAAGAAAGCTCAAGACGGTGCTTTAAGATTACTTGATGGTGCTGCCGTAAAACCTGAAGCTTATGGTATTCTAACAGAAATGGTATACCAAATGGGTGAAAAAGGTGTAGGTGGTTTTAAGAAAACATTAGATTTTTTAAAAGCAGGAGAATATAAAAAGGCTTCTGAAGAGATGCTGAAGGGTGCGTCAGAAGGTACTGTGAGTAATTGGGCACTACAGACACCTGATAGAGCCTATGAAGCTTCTAATATTATACTTAGCTTACAAGACAAGTAGTAGTATATACAGGTAGTAGTATATACCTGTTTTATCTTTTATTATATATCTTATACGGGAACCTTAATATTTGGTAAAAAATTATGAAGGGGTATATCGTACATAGAAAAGCCGAGTTTCCCCGTGTATATCTAAGGACAACAGCGGCGGATGACCCATAGCAACACACAAAGAGCCGTCTAATTGTATATATAAGGGTATTCTTTGGGTAGACTGTGCGGCTACCGGCGGTTTTTTGTTTAAGGCGTGCCTTTGTGCTAGTCTGTTTTTTTAGTTCACACATAGCATACCATTTAAACGCACACACAGCCACGCACAGCACACACAAAGCATACACACGGCACACACACCGCACACGCTCAATACTATTAAGGTTCCCATATTAGATAAAACAAAAAAAAGAAAACACTGTGTATACTATGTGTATAATATATAAGAGTAATAAGGATGTATGTATACACTGGGTATACTCAGGGTATTACTCAGGTGTCTTAGGTGTACTCAGTGTATATACTCTTTATAACTATTCTAATATAGATATAGAATAGAGGTGTCTGTTTTTTTCTTAGTCATGCATATCATGCATACCTGTTATGCAAATAAATCATTACTAATTATTTTTTACACATGTATACAGACAATATGTTTAATTTTTTAAAATTTTTTCAAGTGCTAACAGCAGTGACAGAAGGCTTGAGCTATGATTTTAGAAAGTTTCTGACAGCCTCAGCAGCATAGAGGTCACACGGGTGTGACAGCCCCAAACAAGTCGGACACCGCAACAGCCGCACGGCGAGCCGGTCTAGCGCTTCAGCGTGATTGCTTTGAGCCAGTACAAACAACCTATGTTTGTATCATATTTTTAGATATGACTGATGAGCCGCAGCACGGCGAAACAAACTGAGGACACTATGAATACACTAGATGATTATGAAAACACTTTTAAATATGAGCTAGGCGGTGAGACCGGCGGCAACTATTTAATTTATAGCGGTAAAGGCGGAGACAAGTTTTATTTAATGACGCCTTCTATTGCTTTTTTTAATTTTAAAAAAGAAGCTGACGCTTTGGCATTTTGTAATAAATTAAATGCTATTGCTGACAAAGTTAAACACACAAACAAATAAGGACACTATGAAATACAATAGAACAATACAAAAAATACTTACGCAGCATCACGCTGACAAGTTTAAAAACAAAGTTAACAAAGAAGAGCATTTTAAAAATTATGCCAAAGAGACTGACAAAAATAAAAAAATTGAGATGCTTAGAACGGCAGAGCAGGAAGGGTGGATATAATGGATATTGCACAAATTAACTTTCCAATTAATGACAATGACGGCGCTAAACTTATGGCGCCGTTGTTAATTCAAAAAGAGTTATGCGCTGAGTTTGGCGGGTGTACAGCCTATGACGGCGCCGGCTCATGGGTCAGTGATGATGGTAAATTATACGCTGAGCCTGTTAAGATTATACAAACAGCATTTAAAAATAATTCTAAAAATAGATTGTTTTTAAAAAACCTTGTTAAGAAATACGGTAAACTGTCCAAACAAGAAGCAGTTTATTTATCTATTAATAACAAGGCTGATATAATTAATATTAAGTAACACTGATGAGCTATTACTTAGCGAAACTGAGCGGCGCCTTACTTTGCCGCTTAGTCTGTTACATAAGTAACTACAAACAACCAAAAACGAGGACACTATGCAAAAACATTATTTAAGAACTACAAAAAACCTTTATAGCTGCACTGACAGCGGCGTAACTGTTTATTATTCATACGTCACACCGGTAGCAATTAGAGACCCGTTTGGCGTGTTACATGTGAGCGCTAATATATGGAGCTCTACAACTGGTAAACATTTAACATGGATTGACGGCGGCAGCGCTGAGGCTAAGAAAAAAAGACTTGCACACGCTGACTTTAAAAAGTTAATGAATATTTACGGCGTAGAGCGTGAGTACTGGCTTAATTCAGGCTTCATACGTCCTAAAACTGACACAGTGCCGGACATCATTAAATTTGATGCGCAGTTACCGGACAGACTTCAACTGTTAAAAATATAATAATAAACAAAGAGCGAAACAGGGCGCACCTCAGGCGCCTTGTCTCATGGTGTTGCCATGACTGATGAGCTCTAGCTAGTAGACGGCGAACTTTATCAGCAACCAAACAAACCAAAGGATGTTATGAATATACTTTTAAAAATACTCTATGATTTTTTACATCAACGAGTATTAGCGGATGAGCAAGCTTTTAGAAATAAAAGAATTGCTATAAGACAAAAGCTGAACAACGGTTACAGCAAGGCGGGTCACTAATGCCTAATATCGTTGTATCTAATTTTATTAATGAGCGTTGGGTTGACCGGTTGTATCAGAATTTTAATAAGTCAGTATACTTATTAAAACCTGATGGAACTGTTGACCCATGCAAAGTTAAAAAAGTCAAGTCAAAATACTATTTAACTAGCACCGGTAAATGGTTTAATTCAGCAGGTTTAAGAATTGACGAGCCGGCAGGTCTTGATAAAAAACAGGAGCTTAACAAATTTCACGGCGAATTAAAACAAGCTGAGATTGATGCTAAGTTTCAAAAACTAAAACAAACAATAAGAGGTAATTAATATGTATATAAGTAAATATGATGTGCAAGTAATAGGTGAAAAGTATAATGAAAAAAAAGAAAAGTATGAAGGCGGATATACATTAGTACGTCTTAACAGTGATGAAGGTGCACAATTTAAAAAATTAATACCTTTAATTGCTGAGCTCCATGAAACACATGATGGCATGGAAATTGAAGTAAATGTTACCATAAAACAAAGAACCTACGAGTAACACTGATGAGCCTATTATGCGTGGTGAGTGAATACCACGTGGCGAAACTAGAGCCGGTACTATCCGGCTTTAGTCTGTTACAATTAACTTAACCAAAGGACAACATGATTGAACTTATACTAGACCTACCGTTTGAAGGTCATGTGTTAATACTAGGTACAATAATAGCCGGTATAATACATGTAATGCGAGAACCTAAGAAGGAGCGTAGCATTAACCCGTTTGAACAAACAACACAATTAACAGATAAACAAATCAAATCATTACAGGAGCACAATGACAGATAAAGAACAAATACAACATTTGATTGATAAAAATAATAAGTTAGAAGCTGAGCTTATTGTCTTAAAAACCAAAGCAACAGGTTGGTTTGAAGATATTGCGGAGCTTCGTAATACATTAACAATACGTAATACTGAGCTCTCAAGTTATAAACAAACTAAAATAGATTGGGAACTCAAAAAGAAAATCATATTGTTTTTACAGAAAACACAATCTGTTGAAGCGTATGATGCAATGACACCAAACCAAATAGCACACAGGGCGGCTCAGTTTATTGAGAATATACTTAACTCAAAACTACCACCAAAGCTTGCAATTCCTCTTGAATTACAAGTTACTACTAGGGAGCCTGACTAAGGTTCCCATAGTAGATATTATAAACATAACCCACTGATAATTATAGGAGTTAGACACATGGCACGACTGATTGAGAGTATGCCTACTTATAAAGATGAAGTAGAGCACGAAAAAGAGATGAGGAACTTAGGTTCTAATAGAACTAATAAGCGTCTTCATTCTCACATTGAGAGAGAAGAAGAAAGTGTTACCAGTTATGGAAAAGTAATGGTAGCAAACACCATAAGACCTTTAGCAATGGCTATTGCTGAATGGACACAAGAACAATCTAAAAAGACAATAGGCAAACCTTCTATTGCCTTCTTAAAAATGTGTGAAGTTGAGCCTGAGATATTGGCACTAATCACTGGTAAACACATTATAAATACAATCACACAATACAAACCTTTGACTGCAACATGCATAAGTTTAGGTGGTAAAGTTGAGACTGAGATTAGTCTTAAAAACTTTAAACATTTAAATCCTGACTTGTACCAAACAGTTAAACAAGACTTAGATAAGCGTAGTTTTAATTATACTTACAAGCGTAGAAAACTAAGAGAGAGTGCTAAACGTGACGAAGTAATGAAATGGGAAGAGTGGACAACACCTGTTAAATTGCACGTAGGTCTTAGACTGGTTGAACTTATGATTTATGCAACAGGTATGATTGAAATAGGTACTGAGACTGTCAAACATAAAAAAGCAAAGATAATTAAACAGACTGATAAAACTAGAGAGTGGATTAAAAGTAGAAACAGTTTTAATGAATTGTTAAATCCGGAATACTTACCTACAGTTATGCCGCCAAAGTTATGGACGTCAGTTGTAGGTGGCGGTTATTGGACTAAAGAGCTTCCTGAACTTGAGCTTGTTAAACAAAAAAACAAGAAATACAAAAAGGAACTTGAAAACTTTGACATGCCTGAAGTGTATAATGCTGTTAATACTATGCAAGCAACACCATTTAAGATTAATAATTTTATTTTAAAAGTTATGCAAGAAGCGTGGGACAAAGGGTTAGCTGTTGGTGGTATGCCGCCTAGTACTAATTTTGATATTCCAAACAAACCGCATGACATTGAAACTAATGTTGACAGTAGAAGAGAATGGAAGAAGAGAGCTGTTATGGCTCACACTGAAAATGCTAGAATGTTTTCTAAACGTTTGTTGTATGCTAAAATTATACACCTTGCACAAAAGTTTAAAGATTATGCAACGTTGTATTTTCCAGTTCAATTAGACTTTAGAGGTAGAGCGTATGCAGTTCCGGCGTTTTTAAATTATCAGTCTATTGGTGGTGCCAAAGCCTTGTTGTCTTTTTCACAAGGCAAAGCAATTACAAAAGAAAATAAAGGTGATTATTGGTTAGCTATACACGGTGCTAATCAATATGGTGAAGATAAAATATCGTTTGCTGACAGAATAAAGTGGACTAACGATAATGAGAGTTGGATTATTGATTGTGGAACTGACCCAATGTTACATAGACAATGGGAAAATGCATCTAATCCATTTCAATTCTTAGCATTTTGTGATGAATGGAAAAGATTTAAAGAACAAGGTTACGGATTTATTTCCAGTATACCAGTCAATGTAGATGGTTCTTGTAATGGTCTTCAAATTTATTCTTTAATGTTAAGAGACGAAAAAGCAGGCAAGCTTGTTAATTGTTTGCCTAGTGATACACCGCAAGACATTTATCAATTAGTTGCAGATGCAGTTAATGATAAATTAAAACAACATGCAGCTGAGAATAAACCGTATGCTCAGTTGTGGTTAGACTACGGAGTTAAACGTTCAACTACTAAAAGAAGTATTATGACTATCTGTTATGGTTCAACTAGATATTCATGCACTGACTTTGTAATTGAAGATTTAACAAAACGTAAAGACAAGGGAGAAAACCATCCATTTCAAGATGAGATATTCAGACCGGCTAGTTATTTAGCAAGTGTCATATGGGACAGTATCGGTGATAATCTGAAATCTGCTAGGATTGGTATGGACTATCTACAAACAATCGCACGTACGGTTGCGAAACAACAACTACCAGTGCATTGGGTAACGCCGGTTGGTTTTCCAGTGTATCAGTCATATCCAGAGATGAAGTCTAAAAGAGTTAAGGCTATGTTGATGGGTGAAGTTATTAAGCCTCGTATAAATACTGAGACTGACTTAACTGACAAACTACGAATGGGTAACGGAGTAGCACCTAACGTAGTTCACTCGGTGGACAGTGCAGCTATGATGAGTACAGTTAATATTGCTTATAAAAATGGCATTACTAATTTCTGTAACGTACATGATAGTTTTGGCACAACCGCAGGTGATGTTGAAACACTTAATAAATCTATTAGAGAAGCATTTATTAAAATGTTTAGTGAGAATGATATTCTTGAAAATTTTAGGAATGACGTTCTTAGACAATTACCTGAAGAGCTACACGATAAATTACCTGAAGTTCCCGCCAAAGGTAATTTAGATATTCAACAATTGCGGGACAGTGAGTTCTTTTTTGCGTAGCATTAAAGTACCCATAGTAGAATGGAGAAACACATATGAAAAATAATTATGTTAAGATTGTAAGTCCGGAAGGCGTGTCACAGTATGCATGGTTAACAAAACCAGATACTAAGTTTGACAAAGATGGACATTACAAAGTAAATCTTGTAGTGCCTACTGACAAGGCTTCTTCATTGATTAAACAGATTGATGAAGAAATTAAAAAGAGCGTAGAGATTGCCAAAGAAAAAAACAAAGGCAAAGCTGTAAAGCAAGCAAACGCTCCATACGAAGAACAACTTGATGATGAAGGTAAGCCTACTGGCAATACTGTTTTCAAGTTTAAAAGAAAAGCACAAATAATATCTGCTGATGGAAAAGTAATTCCATTTAAAGTAGCATTGTTTGATAGCTCCGGTAAACCTTTAATTGATGCTAACGTTTGGTCTGGAAGTGAGATGAAAGTTAGTGCTGAGTTAGTACACTGGTTCACTGCAATGGCAGGCGCAGGCGTAAGTCTGAGATTAAGAGCAGTACAAATAACTAAGCTAGTTGAAGGTGGTGCCGGCAATGCTGAAGGCTACGGTTTTGACAAAGTTGAAGGTGGCTACGAAGCAACAGAAAGTGTGAACAATGTGGTACAAGAAGAAACCGCAGAAGCTGACTTCTAATCAAGTTGGTTTAAAATACGGCTTTAGGTCAGGCTTAGAAGAAGCAATTGCTTCTGAGCTTGACACTAAAAAAGTTAAGTATGAGTTTGAACAATCTAAACTTAACTATACAAAGCCGCAAAAAGTTCACACTTATACCCCTGACTTTTATCTAACTGGGTCTGACATTTACATTGAGACTAAAGGTTACTTTACTTCTCAAGACCGTCAGAAAATGCGTCTTATAAAAGAACAGCATCCTCAGTTAGATATTAGATTTATATTTTCTAATTCTAAAACAAGAATAAGTAAAAAATCAAAAACAACATATGGCATGTGGTGTGATAAGTATGGATTTAAATACGCAGACAAACATGTTCCAACGGAGTGGTTATGAGTAACATAAGAAAAGAAACAAAGTACATTGTTGTTCACTCAAGTAATACAAATCCTAAACAAAATTTAGATGTTAAAGATTTAGACAAGCAACATAGAAAAGAGGGTTTATTCTCATGTGCGTTCCATAAAATAATCAAAAGAGACGGTTCTATTCAGAATGGTCGTGATATTATGATAGCAGGCGCACACATTGAAACAGATGTTAACTTGTCTAATAAAAATTCTATTGGCATTTGTCTAATTGGTGGACAAAATGTTGATGGACAACCTGACTGTAATTTTACTTTCAAACAATACCAAAGTTTAGTTAAACTGGTAGATGTTTTAAAAGACAGTTATGGTCAGGTTGAGATTGTTGGTCATAGAGATGTGACTAGCTCCTCGTGTCCGCAATTTGATGTAAAAGAATTGTTGACATAGTTTGTTTGTGCCTACTGGGTAGAAATATCCAGTAGGTTTTTATTAACCCAAATATTAAGGTAAAAAATTTTATGGAAAATACTGATAGTACGTTTTTATATCATTCAGCATGTGATGAGTGCGGCTCTTCAGATGCTAATTCGGTATATGATGATGGACATACTTACTGTTTTTCATGTAACACACACAAACAAGGAGAAAAAGAAATGCAAACAAACGTAAAAGAAAAATGTAAAGATTTTATAACAGGTACTGTATCTGCTTTGTCTAAAAGAAACATTGACTTTGATACAGCACAAAAATTTAATTATCAAACTGGCGCATGGTTTGGAAGACCTTGTCAGATTGCAAACTACTATGATAAAGACAAACAATTAGTAGCACAAAAACTAAGATACCCTGATAAAACATTTCAGTGGTTAGGTGATGCAAAAAAAGCAACACTATTCGGACAGCATTTATGGAGAGAAGGCGGACGAATGTGTATTGTTACCGAAGGCGAGATAGATGCCTTATCAATTTCCAGAACTAATCAAAATAAATTTCCCGTAGTAAGTATTAAGACAGGTGCACAAGGCGCTAAAAAAGATATACAAAAAGAATTAGAGTGGCTTGAAAAATTTGAGAGTGTAGTACTTTGTTTTGACCAAGACGAGCACGGAGAAAAAGCTGCTATTGAATGTGCAAAATTATTTACACCAAACAAAGCTAAGATTTGTACAATGCCATTAAAAGATGCAAACGAAATGTTACTTGCAAACAAAGTAAGAGAGTTAACAGATTGCATATGGTCAAGTAAACCATATAGACCTGATGGTATTGTAGTCGGAAAAGACTTGTGGAATGAAATACAAAAAGAAGATAATTATGTAACAGTTCCATATCCATTTGAATGTTTAAATGTTAAAACACATGGACTACGTAAAGGTGAACTTGTTACTATCACTGCCGGAAGTGGTGTTGGTAAATCTAGTTTTTGTAGACACGTAGCATTAAACTTATTAAAAAATAATTACACCGTAGGTTACATTGCATTAGAAGAAAGTATCAAACGTAGTGCACTTGGTATCATGGGTGTTGAATTACAAAAACCATTACATTTAACAAGAGAGGGTATCAGTGAAGAAGACTTACTTAAGACGTTTAACAATACTGTGGGCAGTGGCAACTTTTATCTTTACAATCATTTTGGTTCAACAGTTGCAGATAACTTGCTCTCTAAAATAAGATACATGGCTAAAGCTTGTAATGTAGATTATGTAATATTAGACCATTTACATATGGCTTTGTCTGCATTAGGTGATGCTAATACAAATGATGAACGTAAACTTATAGATTATTTTGTATCAAAACTTAGAACGCTAGTAGAAGAAACTGGTATTGGTTTAATACTTGTATCACATTTATCACGTACTAAAGATGGTAACAAAGGTTATGAAGATGGAGTACAAGTATCTATGAATAGTTTAAGAGGCAGTCAAAGTATTGCTCAGTTAAGTGACATGGTATTAGCCTTGTCCAGAGACTTACAAGCTGAAGATAATATTGCACAAGTCAATGTTTTAAAAAATAGATTTAGTGGTGAGACTGGTAAAGCTTGTAGTTTACGATATGATTTAGACACTGGTTGTTTAACTGAAGTACAAGCGGAGACTATTAATGACTTCTAAATTACCTATTAGAAAAAGAAAAGCAAAACAAGATACAGTATCTTGGACATTTTATGTTTTAGCTGCTGTTAAAAAAGCAAAAGAAAGTTCAACACCTGTAGTATTACATGTTGCTAAAGATAGTTCAGCATCATTATTACAAGATGCATTGATGGCACTTGCTATGAATGGTGAAGATGCAGCATGGAACGTAGATATAAAAATACACAAACACATACATTAACTATGAAACTACCTACAATAACTAAAAAGACATTAGACGCTAAATTTGTTTTATGTCATTGGCTTGATATAAACTCAGATGCTTCGTGGATGTCATTAGAAAAAGCAAAAACAAGTACACCAACTATTTGTGTAAGCACTGGTTGGTTAATAAAACAAGACAAAAATGTACACATTTTATGTGGTGACATAAACTTTGAAGATGATGGTACACTAGGTGACGTTGGTAATGTAACTGTTATACCAACTATTAATGTTATTAAAAAGAAAGTATTAAAAATATGAGATACATATTTGACATAGAAACTGATGGATTTCTTGACGTCTGTACTAAAATACATTGTTTAGTTTTAAAAGATGTATACACTAATAAGTTTTTGTCTTTATCAGTTGATGAAGCATTAGATAAATTATCTACAGCAAAAGAAATTATAGGACACAACATTATAAAATTTGATTTACCTGTAATAAAAAAATTATATCCTACCTTTAAAACTGAGGCAAAAATTTTTGACACACTTGTAGCAACAAGATTGTTATTTCCAGATGTAAAAGAAAAAGATTTTCAACGTAAAGATTTTCCTAAAGACTGTATAGGAAGACACAGTTTAAAAGCATGGGGTAATAGAATAGGTAACTACAAAGCACAACTTGATACAGACTGGCAAACGTTTACACCTGAGATGTTAGAGTATTGTAAGCAAGATGTAGAAGTAACTTATAATCTTTACAAAATGATACATGAAGATATGAAATATTCTCAGCAAGCTATGGATTTAGAACACTCAGTAGCACAATTGATTTATAATCAAGAAGTACATGGTTTTAGTTTTAATACTGAAGAAGCTAAAAAACTTTATTCAGAATTAAATGGTAGAAGAATGGAAATAGAATATAAGTTACAAGTAATGTTTCCACCTGAAAAAGAACACATACCTTTTATACCAAAAGTAAATAACAAAGCTAGAGGTTATGTTAAGGGTGAAGTATTCTACAAAGAAAAAACTATTATATTTAATCCATCTAGTAGACAACATATTGCAGATAGATTAATTAAAATACACGGATGGAAACCTAAAGTTTATACTGATGATGGTAAGCCTAAGTTAGATGAAACTATTTTAGAAAGTTTACCATACCCTGAAGCTAAAATATTATGTGAGCATTTTCTATTAGATAAAAGAATAGGACAATTAGCAACTGGTGCTCAAGCTTGGTTAAAACATGAAAAGAATAATAAAATACATGGCACTTGCAATACTAATTCTACAGTAACAGCTCGTGCAACACACTCGTACCCAAACATGGCACAAATTCCAAGTGTCGGTGTGCAATATGGTAAAGAGTGTAGAGCATTATTCACGGTTCCAACTGGTAAAAAACTTGTAGGCATTGATGTCTCAGGTTTAGAGGTGAGAATGTTGGCTCACTACATGGCTAAGTATGATAACGGCAACTATGCTAAAGTTGTTTTAGATGGTGACATACACTCTGAAACAAAAACATTAGCAGGGTTAGATAGCAGAGACTTAGCCAAACGTTTTTACTACTGTTTTCTTTACGGTGGTGGTGTTAAAAAGATTGCAGCAGTTACAAATAAAACTGTAGCAGAAGCATCTAAGATAAAGAAACGTTTCTTAAATAACTTACCTGCATTAAACAAACTAATTGAAAATGTACAGCAAGCAGCTGAACGTGGTTACTTAGTAGGTCTTGATAAGAGACGTGTTAAAGTACGTTCAAGTCATGCTGCATTAAATACTTTGCTTCAATCGTCCGGAGCCTTAGTGTGTAAACAATGGTTAGTAGAGTTTGATAAAGTAATTAAGAAAATACCTGAAGCACATCAAGTAGTGTGGGTACATGATGAAATACAAGTAGAGTGTCTTGAAAAAGATGCTGAGCAAGTCGGGCAATTAGCCGTAAAAGCAATAGAAAACACTGGTAAGTATTTTGATTTAAGACTTCCGCTAACTGGTGAATACAAGATAGGAGATAACTGGAGTGAAACACACTAAAGCACAACCTCACTTTGATAAAGATTTAAAGTTTGGACAACAATACGAAAATGAGTTTCAAGAAGCAGTAGAAGGTAAGATAGAATGTAAGACTGATAGGCTTTGTCAAAAAACAGGTAACGTTTATATTGAAACAGAAAGTAGAGGTAAACCTTCTGGTATTAATACAACACAATCAAGAAACTATGCTATTTGTTTATGGACACAAGACAGGACTGACCAAGTTTGGGTTTTAATACCAACAGCACATCTTAAAAAACTTATGGTTAAGTACCCTATTAAGAAGGGTGGTGACAACTGGACAAGTAAAGGACACATAATTCCAAAAGAAGATTTATTAACATTTGATATATAGGAGAAACATGAAACTAAAAAGAGTGCTTTTAATTGATGGTGATATTTTATTATATAAGATAGCACTTAATAATGAAGTAGAAACAAACTGGGGTGACGGTTTATGGACACTACACTGTGATGAAACTTTATGTAAAGCTGATGTAGATGCAGTTATAGATGACTTAGGTGCAAGCTTACAAGCTGATGACTATGTTATTGCTTTAACAGACAGCAATAATTTTAGAAAAGATGTATTGCCTTCATACAAAAACAATAGAAAAGATAAACGTAAACCAATTACATTAAAAGCTTTGAGAGAATATGTATTAGAAAAACATAACGGAGTTGTATGGAAGAACTTAGAAGCAGATGATGTTATGGGTATTATGGCTACAGAGCCTGTAGATGAAGAGCGTATTGTTGTTAGTATAGATAAAGACTTACGAACAGTACCTTGTAAACTATCACAAGATGCCATGAATGTAGAGCAAATACCGCAGCGAATGGCTGACTATTGGTTTATGATACAGACTTTGACAGGTGATAAAGTTGATGGCTATGATGGTATAGAAGGTGTTGGAATTAAGACTGCTGAAAAGCTGATTAAAAAATACACTAACGTTCCCCTTTTAGACCTATGGAAGATAGTCAAAAAGATTTACGTAGATAAAGGATATACAGAGGCTGAAGCTTTACAACAAGCTAGAGTTGCACGTATACTAAGACATGGTGATTACAATAAGAAAACAGGAGAAGTAAAATTATGGACAATATAAAAAAACCGTTACACTATAATAAGGGTGGTATAGAACCTATAGATTATATTATACAAAATAACCTCACGTATTGTGAGGGCAACGTTGTAAAGTATATTTCTAGGTGGAGATACAAGGGACATGGTATTGAAGATTTAAAGAAAGCTAAACAATACATTGATTTTATTATAGAAAAAGAAGGACAACCAAGAGTAACGGAAACAAAAGAATGATAGATTACGAAAGAGATAACTTACTTACTGATTTTGGTAAGACAACATTAAAAGATAGATATTTATTACCAGAAGAAACATCACC
>Ga0222715_10003179_pt1 | contig 14744 bp, 25 predicted proteins | sample C33_9DmetaG_FD_165056 | JGI IMG/M metagenome (GOLD analysis project Ga0222715, IMG submission 165056) | Estuarine water microbial communities from San Francisco Bay, California, United States - C33_9D | ecosystem: Environmental > Aquatic > Marine > Unclassified | place: USA: California...
TCTGTCTGGTTGCAACCCATCCATATAAACATCAAAGAAAGAGCCGTTAGAATCACAACTTATTTTAGTAAAATCTGTACTAAAGTCAACTACCATTTCTTCTGTATTTTCATCTCTAAGTCCCCAATATGATGCAGAAGGTAAAACATAATTAGTTAAATACACAGAAGAGGTTGTAAATATACGAGTTGGATATTTAGGTTTAGCAGTAATTCTAAATCTCTGTTTTCCTACATCTGCATATTTCCCTCTATTATTTTTTATATCAATAGTTGATATATCTGTATCTAGTACAGAAAGAGTACCTTGATCGTAAACTCTGTCATCCCATCCAAATTCTAGGAAGGGTGGATAGATTGTATTTGTATCTTTTCCAAAGTACTTAAGACGGATAGATGAACTAGGGTAAAACTCATAGGAATCCTGTAACTTAACAATAAATCCTCTGTTAGTTAACGTATCATTATAGATCTGTTTAACAGCAGCAGTCACGTTAATATTAAGGTCGTGCGTTGAAGATAGGCTGTGGTATTGTGAGAACTCCATATTCTCTCCGTTAGATGCTGTGTACCAGTTCCCACCTCCTACATTACCTGTTGTATAAGAACCTGTAGTGTAGTCTACAAAGTTAGTTGTAGTCCAGGGGTTAATTAGGTTTGCATTTTTATAAGTCCAGCTTACTCCGGTAGTGTTAACAGGAAGATCTCCAAATTTACCTGTACCGTTATCCCAATCTCCAGTAGAGGAATATACCGGGTATGCATATATTGTATATTCTGATGGTAGTTCACTAGCTTCAGCTAAATAGAGTTTGATACTAGAGCTAAAATTAGTATTTCCAATTTCATTATTAACTACATCGTCTATTTCGCTATCTGCGAATTTGAGCAGAATACGAGAAGTTTCTCCAGTACCGTCAATTGCACTCGGATATCCACCGATTTCTATAATTTCGTCTTTACCTGCATTACCGGTAAGTTGGTCAGTATAGATAGATGTATCTTTTTCCGGAAATATTCTATAGATTGCCATATTATAGTGATGTTGTTCTTCCTTTTATATCTTGGTTAGGGTACTTTAACTCAAAAATCATTGTATCATAAGAAGGATATACTATGTTATTTCTAGTAGCTCCTTTAATATCGTACGCATATTGAGAATAATTTCCTCCTTGTTTATTTATAATTTCTACTTTACTAACTGTCTGTACTCCAGTAACTTTATCTAATAAACTGTAGATGGTTGATATATTAATTGGTTGATTTATATTCCATTTAGAGATATTAAAATGGTCTTGAAGAGCGTTGTTACAAGCGAGCAGTACATCTCTACTATTGTAATTAGGTCTTACTAAGATATCAAAATTAACTCCTATATTAACTACAAATGCGTCTTTTATATTTAATGCATCTGTTAGAGGCATGTAGTAAGACATATACGTTCTTAAGTTGTTTTTAAGAGTAGTTGTAGCTGGTATTAGTTTTTTATTGTTATCATATGCTAAGACGTACAATGATAAAGCTAGTGGATTACTATCGATTATAGAGTCAGTAACTGATTTTGTGCTATTAAGTTCATCTTGAGTAACGAATACCTTACCTACTGTTCCAAATTTAGCATCTAAAGATAATGCTCTAACAGTATAATCCTGAAGGGTTATAGTTCTTTTTTGCTCGGCAAAAGATCTTAAAGCATTTTGTCGTAATTCTTCTACTGTATCTCCGTCTTTACCTCCAACTGCTGGTAGTGGATTGTTAAAAGCAAGAGTGCTTTGATATGTAGTGTCTACTGCTGTAGACGTAGTAGAGTACCCTGTTAAAGTATTAGCAGGTACGTTTGCTTCTACTCCGCCTCCTACTAGGTATTCTATAGTTAAAGTAGTGTTAGCTGGAGCTAACCCATAAGTTTGAGTATATAAAAAATTAGAAGGATCGTATGCCTTATCTATCGATGAGATACCTTGAAGAGTACCTAATCCTACGTTTGTTGGATTTGGGGTGAAAGTTGTATCATCTGTTCCTACTGTTCCTGCTCCAAATTGTATTTCAAGATTACCTAAAGAATTAAATCTAGTAACAAATCTTTTGGGAACTTTTTGAAGTTGTATAGAGTTTGGTACTTTATCTGCATCTGCTCCTGTATTGGCTTGTTCTACAAATATGGTATCTTGACCTAAAAACGGTACTTCGTACCAAGTCTGGTTTTCTCCACTAGAGTTATCTGTTATTTCTAAAACACCTATTATATTAGGATCTTCAATAGTGATAGTAGTGAATTTTTCAGCTGTAGTGAAGGTTTGAGTAAGAGTTTTTACAGTTCCGGAAAAAGCTTTTACTTTTTTAGTTAATAAAAACTCAGATGGGACTCCGTTACTTATCTGACTGATTGTAATATCGGTAGGGTCTAACGAACTAGAGTAGGTAAAATCTATTTTATTCTCTATAAAAAAGTTTACTCTGCCTTGAGAGTTAGATGTAACAACTGTGTTTTCATCAACAACTAAAGCTTGATCCCAGTTAGGTGTATTGGTTGTAGGTATTGCTCCTACATTTTGAGTAACTTGTAATTCTACTTCTGCTACGTTGGTTACTTTAGGTCTATACCCCATCATATACGCCATAGTATACAAATTAGCAGGATCTTTAGCGTATTGTAGGAATGTTTCTTGTAGTTGGGTGTCTTGGTAGAAAGATAAGATATCTCCTACATATGCAGCCATTTCAATAAACATCATGCCTGGGGATGTGGGGGAGAAGTCATTATAGGCGTCAGGAAAATAGTTTTTAGCAAACTCTATTAATTCCTGTCTATAATCAGAAAACTCTCTAGCTACATATTTAATATCTCTAATTTCAGCCATTATTGTTCAAAATTAATTACTACTTCATCCTCGATGTTAGTATCTTGTATAGCATATCTAAGTAATAGCGTAACTGTATTTGTGTCTGGAGTTCCTAAGACTTGGAAGTCGGTTGGGAGAACTCTTGGGAAATACTCAGCTAATCCTCTTGAAACTGTAGATTTTACTCTACCTACCATTTCTTGATTTATATTTTCAAACATCAAGTTTCTAAGCTCGGTTCCAAAACTAGGATTTAAATATCTTTCTCCTTGTCCTGTAAGAAAGTAATTTATTAAGTTAGTTCTAATAGCATCTTTCGTTTGATAAGTAGAATTAAAAACTGCTTTACCTGATAAAGGTAAAGACACGCCTATAGCTTTTCTAGGCTGTAAATCTAAAGGATTTATTTTTCTACTATTAAATGCCATTTTATACTAATCCGTATTTTTCTTTAGTCTTCTGTTCTGCTGCTTTGTATACAGCTCCTGCTTTTTTTACAAAGTCAAATTGAGAAATGTCTAAGCCAGGCATTGGACCGTTATTTTCTTTCATTCCCATACTGGTTGCCATCATAGAGGCAAAATTAGGTCTTTGAACCATTTCTGATGTACCAGAATATACATTTTTATATTCTTCAGAAGTCATCGTGGCTTTAGTTTGATTAAGCATTTCCATTATTGGATCTGTCGAACTAGGTTTTGGTTTTTTCACATCTACTAGTTTTGCTTGAGGAATGGTTACTTCTTTTACTTGCGGTTGACTAGCAACACGAACTGCTTCATTAAGCATATCCTGTAACTCTTCCTTGACAGCTGCTTTTACTTCTTCTCGTATGATTTTTCTTAATTGATCGAGTTTCATAATAATAAATAGTTGGTTTATGGAAGTTGATTATCTATTCTAAATTTTAATTCATCTAAAAGTACTTGAGTGTCTGAACTGAAGGAAGGTTGTCCTCTAAGTATTATTACTCCTAAATTATCTTTTGCTACTGCTATCCTTCTTGGTACAGGACCTTCTCCTTGTTTTTCCTGTATAATAGCAAGAGTATAGTTCTTCCCGTTAGCTGCTTTATAGAAGTATTCTTCATTTGGTGTTCCTTCTGAGCCTGTATTTTCTAAAGGTTGAATTTTATTTAATAAATCCTTAATATTTTGCGCATCTGTATCGTTTTCGGAGTCAGATGATTGTTGTTCAACACAATCTTGAGTTTTTTCGTTTACAGATTGTAGGATATCCCTTATGTTATCTAGGCCTGGGGTTACTCCAGATACTAGTCTCTCTATTGAATTTACGTCCCCTTCTAATTCTTCCAGTATTCGATTTATTTTGTATAACCTATTAGCAAGAGAGGTTAATTGTCCGGCTGTTTTTGCAGTAGCTAGCCCTCCGTAATCACTAGGGGGTATGCCTGTAGCTACAGGTGTAGGGTTTACTAATAGTAAGCTAAGTACTCTTCTAGCTACTGAAATAGCGTTTCGTATAGTATTAGCGAAGGAAGAGAATCTATTAGATGTTTTTTGAAATTGATTTATTCCTCGAAGTAAACTATTTCTAGTATTTACTATTACTACAAGTTCATTAGTTGTAGGACATTGATTAGCAAACTTATTAAGTATTCTGGTAGCTTCAGACTGTACTTTTGCTTGCAATTCTCCTTCTATTTTGCCTAGTTGATTTGCAACTATTAATGATATTTTAGAATTAAGTGCCATTATTCAGTAAACACTTTTTTAGATTTTAGTGGAGATGGTCCGTTAGGGTTAATAAGGTTTTTCAATTGCCTGATTACCGGTTGGGCGGCTACTCCTCTTTTGTTAAGATCTGGTATGGGGTGTCCTTTTATTGTTTCTGCTGAAGCCATGCTTCTGGCCATACTTTCTAACAAATTGAGAACATTCTCTAAAAATCCTTCTAGTTGATTGCCTAGAAGTACTGGTTCTTTATTACTGCTAGGAGCAGTTCTTGCTTTAACTCCTAAGTACATTATAGGTGCATCCATACATAAGTAGGATGACCCATCTATATTAATAGACCCTTCTGTAGTTAATCCTATTGACGATTTACTTGATAGTTGTATGTCGCTTTCCTTTGCATTAAAGAACAGCCTTCCTCCGTTTAGGATAATTTGATTACCTTTAAATTGATTAGATTCTGTAGGATTTTCGTCAAATGCTTCTCTTTTGGTGCTAGCTGGAGTAAGGTTAATTTGATGATCTGATGTCATGTATATAGAGCAGGAGTCATCATCAACGCTTTCTGCTAAAGTTGTAAATCCGTTATCAGTTTCGGATTGTCCATTACTTATAATAATAACAGGTTTACCTATATTTGTATCATCTACAAAAGAATTACCTGTTCCCTTACCGCCTGTAAATCGTATAGACTGTCCTTGTCTACCTTCTATTTGAATATCTCCCGGGGTAGATCTTATTGGATTAACAGTAGGAAGTTCTTTAAAATTACCTCCAGTAGTTATATCGGTACCTGGGTTATTAATTAAATCTGGGTAGGCGCCTGAGTTAGGATTATTCCAGGTATTAACTATTCTAGTATAGTATTCCTTATTTCTCCTCTCACTAGTAGTAAAAGCTAGGTTAGGCATTGTGACTACTTCGACGATTTCACCTATTATGGGGACAGTTTTTATATGAGCACTATCTTGGAAAGCAAAAGGAAGATCGCCAGGTAGAATTTCGGTATTATTTATAGTGAATGGTTTATAAAATACTCCGTTAATAGCAATACCTCCTCCTTTCTCTTTGTACTTTGAATGATTTTCATCTAAAATAATATCAACCACTCTTCCAAATTTAGAGTAGGAAGTACTTCCACCACCTGAGTCTGATTTACCTCTTGTGGTTACAAGGCTGTTAAGTGTATTTCTATACGCCATTACTTTTCAGTATCTTCCTTATCTTGAATTTCTTTTAATTCTGTTTGAGTTTCTTCTTGCTCTTCAAGTAGATCTTGTAAGTCTGAGAAATCAAACATATCGCTATCAGAGCTTTTAGCTTGAATTGCTTCAATTCTTTGAATAACGGTAGCAAGTTTGATAAGGTGTTCGTCGTTTTTAACACCAATCTCCATATACTCTTTAATCATAGGTACAAGCAGAGTTGCGTCTCCTATATTTTCTATAAGAGGTTTTAATTCTCCAATAAGTCCTTTGACTTGAGACTTAGTTTCTCTTGAATTATTATAAATTTCTTCAAAGAGATCAGATAATTTCTTACCTTTAAATATTTCTTTATCTGAATCCATATCTTTTTATAATAAATAGATTACTGTTCTTTTATTATAATTTTACCTTTTTCATGGTACCTGTAGTAGATTTCGTAAAAATCGTCTTTAAGAATGGAAATAACTTTCGTTAAATGCGGAGTTTCACAATCAGTCATTTCTCTAATGTATATATAAAGAGCTTTTTTCTTAAAGATATCTAGATCATACCTAGTTTTAAATATTGTTAAGACAGCATCTGCAATCTGCTTTTCAGTATCTTTATTGAAAAGAATATCTAATTTATCATAAGTCTTTTCTACCCATACATCTAGAAACTGGCTTAAAGTTATTCCTCCAGGTAGCTTAACATCGATTCCACCTTCGTAGGATTCCTCCATATCATCAAATGATCCTACTTGTTTTAATTTCTTATAGTTTTTATTATTATAATTAATTAACCACCTTTTTACTATAGTCCCAAAATAGGAATAAGCTTTTGCACCATTGGTTGGGTCGAATTTCATAATTTTTTCTTCTAAAAGCATGGAAACTACCTCGTGCTTAAGATCTTCAATCTGCTCGACATCGGTGTAGTAGAATTTAAAAGTATGAATTATGTTCTCTGCTAATTTATAAAAAGGAAAATAGATATGTTCGGTAAATATCTTTGCTCGATAATCCGAATCTTTAGAATTATTATACTTTACTATATATTCTTCTGTTTCTTTTGTAAAGTAGTTATTGCTACTCTTCTTTCTTGCCATAATTTTCGGGGAGCATGTACCGGTCTAGCTCTTTTTGTACGTTTTTCATTTGCTCAAAAAAATAACCGACCTCATCATCTGATTGGAATACCCCTCGTTCATCGAGACTTTGCAGGTGCTTTTGTGAATCTTTAATTAAATCTGATATATTTTGAAGATATTTTGTTTGATCCACGGTAATATCTTCGTACTTTTCTACTTTTACTAAGAGATTGCGTATTGCAACACTTAAGATCACTATAATAATAGAAAGAATAATAATAGTTACCAACATTTTTATAAGTTTTTTAACATATCGGTTAATCCTGAAGAGGAATTAACTCTTTTGCCTGTTGAAGAAGAAGTTTTTATAACTTTTGGCTCGGAAGAACCACTATTTCTCTTCCACATATCATATTCTACTTTAGAAGCTAGAAAATCTGCTGTATGTAATACTGAGATAATAGAGGTTTTTTGTCTAGATGATTCAACATTACTAAAGAAATATGCTTCGTTAGCTTTGTCAAATACTCCATCATGACATCTAATACCTAAGAACTCTTTTTGACTTACTTTAATACCAAACCTCTGTAATATAAATAGAGATCTATCAGGAATGAGCATAAAATCTAAATCAGGATTATAAGTATACATCTCTGAGAGTTTATCTTGACGCCATTTATCTGTTTGAGGTATGTAGTTAGGAAATTCTCCATCACCTATCTTCCCTAAATCGTGAAATAATGCAGCAAATACCAACTCCTCCTCGGTGTAGTCAATAGTTCCCCCCATTTTTTCATAGAGTTTATGCTGCTCTATTGCATATTGAACCACTCTATTTACATGATCAACATACCCTCCAGGAAAAGCATTATGATACCAAGTTTTAGACGAAGCAGGAGCCATAACGTAAATATCCGAAAGCTTCTCTAACATTAAATTAACATCATTCTTCCGGTCGGTGATATAGTGATCGACTATTTTTAAGTGCTTTTCCCAATTTTTTTGTATGTGCTCTGCTTCTAGCATATTTAATCTTGTGTTTCTCTGTTTAATAAAGTGTTTATATCGGAAATAAGAGTACTAGCTTCATCCAAATAATGGTATGAAGCATTTCTATCGTTAGTTCCGATAGAGTAGTTAAGTTTGCGTAGTTCGGATTCTAACCGATCTAGTTTATTACTAATAGTAACTTTATTTATCATATATATCTATATATTTATTAACTAAATTTATTTTATTAATTATTAAATTAAATAATAATATTAACAAGTTAATAAAAAAAATTGTGAAAAGCAACTATTCTATAATAAATTTTTCTTCGAATAATTGAGATTTACTTTTTGAACCTCCATCCCAATATATTTCCGCACGAATAGTAATAGTATCACCTATAAACTGAGGTGGAATTGGTCCGACAATTCGTTTACCCCATTTTCTAGAAGGACTTGTAGGAACATATTCATTATTACTTGGAGAATTGTTAAGGTAAAATGTAGTATTCTGTACTAAATCAACTTCAACTCCATTAGGCATTATCCAAAAACTACTAGATTCAAAAGCAGCTTGCACCACTCCTATATCATTGTAGTAGTAAAAAGGATCTACATCATCTCCTTCAATATAGATATCAAATCGAGGTAAGTATTCCCCGTTAAAATCTAAATCTACATGATAATACCCGTTGCTATCCTTAGGAAAAGGTATAAATAACGAACCATCGCAATTTCCATCAGGACATAATGATGGATCAACATCCTCTTGTGAACAAGATACAGTAAAAACCGTAAATAATACTAATAAAAATCTAAAATATCTCATAACCGTTTTAATTTATATATACAATATAAGAAAAAATAAGTTAGTAACCAACTTTTTCTAATGTTTTTTAAGGGAGGGGGCAGGGGCTTTGTTAAAAGCGTAGCCCGCCGCGCAAACGCGCGAAGTTCGCCCGCGTTATTTTCTTCTCTTTCTTAAATATATTTTAACGTATCTGCTCAATATTTTTACTAATTGACCAGAAGGGTTATGGGTAAGATAGATCAAACGAGAGGGAGGCTCTTCTCTTGTGTTAAACGTATTAAAATGCATTACAATTTAGTATATAATAGGATTTCCTGCTTGGAATATAGATCCGATCTCACGAATCTTATCCATAGCTATAAATATATCTATTTTAAACATTTCACGATCATTTTCATGTTGCACATGAAGCCTTTGCTCTTGGAAGTATTTATGTACTTGATGCTCTACCTTCATACCACATCCCGGCCTAACCGGTAAAGCAAACTTTACCTCCCATAAATCCACCGTACCGGTGCCGTTAATTTGATTAACTCTATGTTCAGGTGTATTGCGAGTCATTCCTATCTTAACTAATTCAGGATACCCTTTATTAATAAGAGCGTATACGTATTCTATAGTATCACTAACTGCCGTATTAGAACTGGTATTCTCAATTCCTCTAAGGTATTTCCATTCAAAAGTGTAATCGTTTATTTTAGATTTCTTCTCTATGAGATAGCGAGCATTAAAATGCTCAGCAATATTCTGAGGAGGTATATGACGGGCTTTGGTTCTTAGTTGAAGAAAATTATCTTGCCACTCTTGGGCTCTTTCGTGATAATTTAAATCACTTCCTGCATCAAAGATAAGAAGCCTTCCTTGTTCCTCTAACTCTAACGCTTTGTCAAATGTAATAGTATCTGTTAACATAACCTTATATTTAAATTTATTCTTCTTCTATATCCTCTTCAACTCCATTCATTGTATTAATAAACGAAGAGATTACCGATGGCCATAATAAAATACACGCTAAAACCTCAATAGCACCTAAGATAGGTCGATGCATTGCCCATAACATTAAATTAAAAAAAATTGAAAGAATAAATCCTATTAACCCGTAATAAAGTAAAATATCTAACATAGTATATAATATAACCGTTTTATAATTAAATATACGAATTTATATTAGTGTTTCCAACTTTTTTCCATACAAAAGGTCGGTAAATTTAACTATCACGGCACATTTTTCGTATTGCTCTAAATTTTCAAAGAAATACAACAATTCATTAAGAGCACTAATAGATCTATCTATCTCAAAATCTGAACCTATATCATATACGTTCTTTACCTCTTCTACTGTAACTCTAGTCAAATAAGCGTAAATTCTAGCGAAATATTTAAGTTTAATACTATCTCTTACTCTCCCGTAGTCTTCCTTATGCTTCAAAGCGTATAACTTATCCATAAAGTAGAAGTTTTCTACACCGGTAACTACCATCCCTATAAGTACATAAGGATTTTTAAGAACATCTTCTACGTTATGCTCTCTATAAACCTCCTCATCTCCTTGCTCAAAGATACTGAATAAAGTATGTGGGTCTAATTTCTGCACTTTATAGTTGCTTTGACTATAAATAGTTCATATCTTACCTATAAAGAAAGCACCATAGAGCTACCAGTACTATAAGTACGACCATATATAACCTTAATAGTATAGGTCCCATTAAATACTATAAGTTCTTTGACATACTGATAATAACCCCTATATAGAGAAAAATTTGCCAAAAAATTTCCCCGGGGTTTCTTGTTTTATATACAAAAAGTTCTTATATTAAACATATAAACGTAAAATGGTTATGTTATGAGTAATGAGATTAAGCTATTAATACAAGTTGCTATGATACTTCTACAATTCTATGTAGGACTGGTATTATTGTTAACTCCGGAAAGAGCACATTTAGGGCATTATTTAGTGGTAATGCTTGTTAGTATACCTATATTAGTAGGAGCGGTAAGGGAAAGATATAAGTAATATATACATATATACCCCTATATACCGAAAATCTATCAGATTTATGCAAATAGGTATGGCTCTCCCGACATCTCTCACGACGCCGTAGGGAACAATACTGTCAATGTTATAGTATACTGCCATCAACCTTACATCAGATTGCCATACAGAGGAGATTAGGCCGAAGTAACTTCGACCATATCCTCATATCTAATCTTCTTAGTAATCTTTGTACCTAGTATATAAGTAAAACAAGTAACCATCTTATTACCTATCTTAGATATATTCATTAGATAGTCTGAGATTAATACTGTTCCTTCTTTGGTGCGATATTCTTGGATTAAACTTCTACCATCCTCACATTTGTAAGTAGTAGTATTAGAATAAGTGTAAGGAAGTGAAAATGATTTACCGTCTAGAAATTGTTGTTTTGTCATAACCTTTATTTGTTTTAATTAGTTATCTAAATATACGAAAAAAAAGCTTAGGAGGCAACTAGCCTCCCAATACTTTCATTCATTCTTTCTTCTAAGACAGTAGCAGCAAACTGCTTACCTTTCTCTTCCTCCGACCAACCATCACCGGCTAGTGTCATACTATCCCAACTACCGACCGAATAGTCTCTAGTATCCATTTGTAATTGTAATACATAACCATCTATATCAGCCCAGAAGTCAATGTATTGATTTTCTCTTTCAATGTTGTAAGCATCGAACTCCTCTATTAGATGATTGATAACTCTTTTGGTAGTTTGTTTTTTTAATTCTGATTTTGTCATAACCTTTATTGTTTTAAGATACCTTAATATACGAAAAAAAGAAATAGGAGGCAACTAAATGCCCCCCTTTCTCCTAATTAAAACAAAAACAACAAAAACTAATCGACAATAATATCTTTATTCCAGCTTACAAGATAAGAAATCTTATCCATTCTTACTCTTTCGTAAGTATTAGTATGATAAGCCAATTCGTATTCATCTTTTTCAGAATTCCAACTCTTTCTAACAGTTACTAATTCTAAATCACCACTCTTTCCGGATTTAGTTTTACCAGTAACTTTTATCTTTTTGATATTCTTTACAGTCCAATCAAACCGGACATCTAAATCAGGAAGACTATATAAGTTCTCTTCATCAAGTTTAAACTCAATACCATCAGTCTCTACCTTTTTCATTAGAGCATTATTCTCAATAGTACTAATTTCAGATTTCATCTCTCTTACTTTCTTCTCTAAAGCCCAAATCTCTTTATTGAGTTCAGATAGTTTATCCTTAAAGCTAACAGATATAGAATTCTTTTCAGCAATAATATCATCCTGAAAATCTAGAATTACCTGACCAACTTTACCAATCAATATCATTCTTTTCAATTCAAAATCATTATTAGCAGAAGTAGAATAGTAAGAAGTTTCAATCTTATCAGCTTCATCATCCCTCCAACTTATAGGACGGACTGAAATAGACATCATCTCCTTATGATAATTATAATCAGGATCAAATCTCTTAAAGTAGCAGTAAGTATCAGATACTTCAATCGTATCGTCATCAACTAAACACTCTCCAAAATATTTTAGATACATTCTAGAAAGCTCATCAGTTCTAGCTTCATTTACTTTCTTTCTTTTAGTTTCAAGCTTTAATATCTTTTCTTCATTTAAGATAATAGCTTTTTGAATAATTTCGATTTTTGTCATAACCTTTATTGTTTTAAATTGATATCTAAATATAAGAACTTAGATGATCGGATCCAACTTTTTTCTATAGTTTTTTTCTATAGTAGGTAACTTTATCGAATCCCTTATACCTACCCTCTTCAATCAACTCCATAGTAAAATGAGTTGGCTGATTGACAGGCTTATTCTTTTCATAGTCAGATAAGCCTGCCGTATTCAAAACTTCATATTCATCCCCTACAGGGGGTTCTAATTTTATCATACCTAAAGATAAGAAATTAAATTTGACTTTCCAAATAATCTATGAAATCATATGCAGAAGTTTTACCGCCAACATGAAATTGAACTAATTCGTTTTCGGTATAATTTCGATCATAGGTCTTCCAATCATAGATTGTAAATACATTGGTATCGCCATATTCATCTTCAAATCCTACAATCCATTCCACTTGGGTTTTGTCATCCCCGGATGGTTCGTCAAAGGTTGGCTGACCTAAAAGATCAACCAACTGACTATATGTAGCATGAATATATCCTTTCAAACTTGACCCTGAAGTACTAGGGGCATCCATTTCATCGTATACTGTTAACTTTGACATATTACTTAGATTTTTTAGCGTTAATTTCAAACTGAACATTTTCCATAGCTATCTTGTAGCCAAAATTCATAGCCATTTGCATTAGCAATAAATCCATTGAACCATGATTTGCCTTAGCAAATGCTTCTAAATCTTCTCTGGTAGCAGGAGTAGCTACGATTCCACGATCAAGCATTTTAAACTGCTCTTCTAAATAATTTTGTAATTCTGTCATAACCTTTATTGTTTTAATTATTAATATATCTAAATATACGAAAAAATAAGTTAGTAGGCAACTATTTCTTCAATAATATGATTGAAATAAGCCCATTCAAAGAATTCATCTACTATATCTATATCTTCATTAGTAGTTAAATCATACCAATGAGTATTCAAAAATTGTACATAAATTTCTAAAGTAAGCTCTGGATACTTATTTTTCAATTCTATTAAATGATTCATAACCTTGATTTTTAAATTGATATCTAAATATAAGAATAATTAAGTTAGTAGGCAACTTATCCAACCATTATTTCCTGAATAATATCAGCCATCCAAACATTATCAGATCCCCATTCTTTACGAAGTTCAGTTTCTCTTGCAAGTGCTTCTGAAAAACCATCCGTAGAAAAATCGTTAATGATTTGCTTTCCGTTCCAATATCTTACTAAATATCTCATATTATTCTTCTTCATAAGTTAGATATTCACTTTTCTCAGCTCTCGGAAACATAATATCCATCCATGTTTGACCGATTTTCAATTCATTTACAAAATCAGTTCCATAATCATACATGATATCATCTACTTGATCTCCATTTTTACACTTCTCCAAATCATTAACGAGATTCTTATAGTGCTCTAAACTTTCGAATTCACCATCCATATCATCTATTACACTCAATACTTCTTGAGTTCCTGGATTGTAAGAATCGTAGTTAGGATCGATAATACTTTCATTCTGATCCGCTAAAAATACATAAAATTTACTCATAACCTTTATTGTTTTAATTATTAATACCTAAATATAAGAAGAAGGATCCGAAGATCCAACTTCTTTTTAATTTTTTTTTAGTTAGTCAAAGATTAATTCATCTTCTATTACAAAGTCCTCTGAATTAATTTTCAAAGTCTCCTCTATTAAAGTGTCTTCTAATTTAACAGCTACAGGTGTAGCCTTAGAATTACCATCCTTACCATTAAACAAATAATGAGTGACTCCATTTACTTTAATCATAGTACTCTTATCCAACTTACTAAGTCTAGCCTCAGTATTAAAGTAATAGAAAGGTCGATAATTTTTTAAATTAATAAATGATTGAGATGTTTTTGAATGTAATTTCATAATATAACCGTTTTTGAATTAATATACCTAAATATAAGAACTAAAATTCGGGGAGGCAACTTCTACCCAAACTTTTTTTTAATTTATACTCATTCTAAATAAGAGGATAGGAGGTAGGAGGGCAGGTCTTGCATCTATATATAAAACCCTGATATGGCTTGATAAGGCGAATTCCTTGAATGAGAGCTTGAATAGAGCTTGAATAGGCGAAAGCTTGAATAGAGACGGCTAAAACCTTGAATAGAGCCGGGCGAAAGCTTGAATGAGGGCTATTCCTCTTCATCCACCCTTGCCAAAGAATGATTGATAAAGACATTTCTCAGTTCCGCACCATAATAGGCAGATAAAATAGTCCTACTGTACCCTGTTGGAAAAATACCAAGATGAGGTTCTGTCTCAATATAACTAAGGAAGTTATCTATATAGCGTTCACTGGCATAGTACTGATCGGCCGTAGTACTGGACTGAATAGTTCTAACTACCTTTTCAAACATTGGTTGGAGGACTGAGTAAGCAGTGCCTACTTCTATTATTGGAGTATTAGC